>JACCDV011179939.1_pt1 | contig 70741 bp, 62 predicted proteins | sample 7446131 | NCBI WGS metagenome assembly JACCDV01 (sample SAMN15323448, study PRJNA562643) | freshwater metagenome | isolation source: river surface water | place: USA:Blue River Watershed | collected 2017-08-17
TTACCAATGCACCCGCCTCCAACACAACCACATCCCTCCCCAGGTATTGTCCTTCCCGCCCCCCCCCACCCGCATAGCAGTACTGTCGATCGTTGTGATGACGGGTGCGATGACAATACTCATGGCGCTCTTCGTAGGAAAGAAAGGTAAAAAGTTTCGCCGGACATCACCACAGAAAGGCCGCAGACGTTTGTTCTCGTTCTTCGCCCTCGTAACACTTTCTGTGGGAACTCTCTCGACCAGCATCAGTAGCGTGTTCGCAGCCACCACTGCACCAGCTCGCCATGCATATAGCGGACGTTTGTTGGACAGTAGCGGTAATGCGATTACTACAGCGCACACATTTCGATTCAGCTACTGGACAAGTACAGATTATCAAGCAGGCGACGTAACGGGAACGGGTGCCATCAATACATCCGCAACCAATTACGGTAACTGGTACGAAACGCAGACTGTGACGCCCACCAGCCAAGGGTATGTCTCTCTTGAGCTCGGCAGCTCGACGGCAATTGATATGTCGTCCATGTCTGTGAATGTATTCACAAGCTTATACCTTCAAGTCGAAGTGAAAGCATCCGGTGCCGCCGACACCACCTATGAACTTTTGGACACGGATGCAAGTAGTTCGACTATTGATCGATCATCCGTCCTTTCTGTTCCTTTCTCTGTCAATGCCGACATGCTTGATAAACGCGATGTAGGCACGGGAAGTGGATCGATTCCTGTTTTGCAATTCGGTGATGTCTTCTCAAAGGCAGTCGTACCTGGCGGCACAAACAGCGGATCTTTTCTTCTCGATGCTGACGGCTCGGAATCGAGTACCGTCACGTTGCAGTTTGGCACTTCACTCACGAAACGATTATCGTTCGACATAGCCAACGACCGATTCAATTTCAGCCACGATGTTTTCGTACGTGGCAGCCTGACAACAACTGGTTCACTTATTGTGAAAGGCTCGATGTCCGGCGCAAGCCTTCGGGTGAGCGGCAATGCCGACATATGGGGTTCATTCGCTTCCTCAGGTTCCGTCATTATCCGTGGCACACTCTCAGGTGCTGTTGTTCACGCCGCTACCCAACTCCGAAGCAGCGGTTCGCTTGTAACAGAGGGAACGTCAAACTTTGAGGGAGCACTGACATTTGGCGATGCTCTGGCCGATATCATCACTGTTCATGCGGCAACGTGGACATTCCAGAATGACACGAATTTTGTGTTGAACGGAGGACTCAATGGACTTTCGTTTGATACATCAACGCTCTCTATCGACGCGCAAAACGATCGCATCGGCGTTGGGACAACCGCACCGGATACGACATTGGAAGTTGCAGGAACCATGTCTGGTGCAAATCTTGTTGTTGGAGGCGGGACAGCGCTGACACGCATCCTTTCAACGACAGATACGTTGGATTTCCCGAATACACTACTCAATGCATGCTCCGATCTGACCATGACTGTCACTGGGGCAGAGACGGGCGATGCAACAACTGTGACACCAGATTCGTTGATCATACCGGTGAATGGTATTTTCGATGCATGGGTGTCTGCATCCAACACTGTGACAGTGCGTTACTGTGCGATTGGCGCGAGTGTCAACGTCACAAGCGGAACGTACCGAGTTCAGGTATTCAAGTACTAAATGTAAAGGAAATAACCTATAAAGCTACACTAGCACTGTTACAGGAAACTTCAGACTGTTCCTCAGAGTTCCCACAGGGCGCACCATTCGACTCGCAGCAATGAGTCGAATGACCCTTGGAAGTGATCACACAACGATTACCTCCTCCCCCTCCACGGAAATCTGCACAGTGAGTGTGGCTTCTTTTTGATCAAATGATCCGCTGGTTTCCTTCTCTATCAATTCTTTACAGTGCGCAAGCACTTCCTCTATCCCCTCTCCCTTCATGAGGTGAATGCGATCGGAGACCTTAAGATCCCTCTCTTTCCGAAGAGCCTGAATGCCTCGAATGATATCGCGTGCAAGGCCCTCAAGTTTCAGTTCTTCGGTGATCGCGGTATCGAGCCCGATAACCACACCCTTTTCCGAAGCGATGGCTTGCCCCTCTTTTCCGCGATAGACAATCGATGCTTCATCGCGGGATAGTTTCTCTCCCCGAATGATGATCGTGCCATCGGAGTCCTCCTGGAATTCCCCCGCTTTCGCCGCTTTGATGATCTCCTGAACTTTTCCACCGAGTCTCGGACCCGCTTTTCGCGCATCGACCTGCACGATGCGATCCGCAAGATGGGAGGCATCGGAAAGGAGACGGACTTCTTTTATGTTCAGTTCATGTGCAAGGATTTCCTGTTCCCCAGGAGAAAGTTTTGAAGTTCTGAGGTTTTGAGGAAGGGCAACCTCGATTTTTTGCAGTGGCTGTCTCACCTTCACGTTCGCTTCCGCGCGGAGTCCCATGCCAAGTGACACGATGGTGCGAAGGAGATGTGTCTTTTGGATCATGGCCTTCTCCTCCTGTGTGAGCTCACGCATCTTCGGCCACTCCGAAAGATGAATTGAATCATGTTCCCCAGGAACAAGGTTCAAGTAAATCGCATCGGTGATGAACGGGCAGAACGGCGCGAGGACTTTGGAGAATGTGAGGAGAACATCGTAGAGCGTGCCGAGCGCAACTCGCCGCTCCGCATCCCCTTCTTTCCCTGCAAATCTCCGCCTCGATCGCCGCACATACCAGTTCGTCAGCGCATCGAGTGTTTCGTAAAGCTCCGAGCAGGTTGCGGAGAGGTCGTAGCGATCAAGCTCTTTGGTCATTCGGTTCGCGAGATCCTGGACTTCCGCCCGAATCCAGGAATCCAAAGGATGATCCATGTCACCCTGAGGAGCCCCGAGTCCCGCATCTGCGGGACGAGTGGGCATCTCGAAGGGCACCGGGTGCGAAGCACCCGGATGTTCCGCGCCTCCGGCGCGGTGTGCTTCGAGACGCGATGCTTCGCTTTGCTTCGCATCGCTCCTCAGCATGACATCAGGTTCCCATTGCGCCTCATTCGCATGGAGAATGAAGAAGCTGTAGGTATTCCAGAGCGGGAGAATGACGCGGCGAACGGTTTCTTCCACGGCCTTCTCCGAGAAGCGGAGGCTTTCGCCCCGCACCGCGGGGGATGCCATCAGCGTGAAGCGCATGGCATCGGCGCCGTGTTTATCCATCACGAGATCGGGTTCGGGATAGTTCTTCAGGCGCTTGCTCATTTTCTTGCCATCCTCCGCAAGGACAATGCCGTTCACGATGCAGTTCCTGAACGCGGGCTTCTGGAACAGCGCGGTGGAAAGCACCATGAGCGTGTAGAACCATCCGCGGGTCTGATCCAATCCCTCCGCGATGAAATCGGCAGGAAAGCCGGGAGGGTCCGTAGGGGCGCCCCGCTGGGGCGCCCTTCCACCGCTCATCTCAAACGGATAATGACTCTGCGCGTACGGCATGGAACCGCTTTCGAACCAGCAATCGAGGACATCGGGGATCCGTCGCATGAAGGGGTTAATCGTAAAATTGTAGATCTTGCCCCGTTCGGGATACCACGATGCGGCTTCCGTGTAGGACGTCCGCTTGAGAAGGAATTGAAACGCGCGCGAGGTGCCCCCATGCGTCACAAGCAGGACTCGCTTCCCGGCGTGCTCTTGCACAAGTTTTTCGATTGCATTGCTGACTCGGAAAAGAAAGGCGGAAAGAGATTCGCCATTCGGAGGGGTCTCATGATGCAGGAAACATGATTTGATCGACGGTGATGCCGGAGGATTCTCCGTAAAGATCTGTTCCATATCTTTTCCGCTCCAATCACCAATCATGCGCTCGCGCACCTCGGGCCAGTTCTCGCGCTGCAGAATATGTAATCGATCAGCAAGAATATCCGCAGTCTCGGTTGCTCGCTTGAGTGTTGAAGAGATGATGACATCGAACTTCTTACCCTTGAGTTGCTCCGCAAGTTCTTCCGCTTGTTTCCTCCCGGTCTCATTGATGCTGGTATCCACGTCTCCCCCTTGGGGCTTTCTGTTCTTATTCCAATCGGTCTCTCCATGCCGCACTAAAGTCATCTCGACCGCTCCTACAGGCGAGCCCGAGCACCACGCGAGATCATCCACCGTATCCTTATGAAGATCGAGCGCGGCATTCCGTTCATGATCGAAGAAGTAGACGTACGGCTTCGCTTTTTCAGGATACGGCTGGTGGCTGAGCTTGAGCGGGTCTTCCTTCGTGAAGTAATGCTTAATGTTGATCACGGGATCCGCATGCGTCACAACGACCACGTGCTCTCCCCGGTGCTTTGGGAGGATATCTTCCATGAATGTTTTGATCCGCTCCTGCACGCTCTCCCATGTCTCCATTCCTTCGAAGTGATAGATCGACTCCGGCTTCCCTTTTTCAATCTTGTGCGCGCGGCGCTCCTTCACGAATGTGAGATCGGAGAAATCGACCGTCTTCCCCTCCCATTCGCCAAAGTGCACTTCGCGGAGGCGCGGATCGATGATGATTTTTGCGCCTGTCTTTTTGGCGATGACCTCAGCGGTTTGCTGAGCGCGTGCAAGAGGTGAGGTGTAGATCACATGAATGTTTTGTTCGAGCGAGTCCCGCTTGGCAGGACGAGTCGAGAACCAATATGTGAGGATACGAAGGAAGCTTCTCGACTCGTTCTGCGTTGCAGAACTCGCTCGAAGAGAACGGGCAACCTCCTTCGCCTGCTTCTTTCCTTTCATGGTGAGATTGGTCCCCGGATCGTCTCCTTGATAGATAGGAGTGAGGTTTCCCTCGCTCTCCGCATGCCGGAGCACCGTGAGTTTCGTGAACCGTACGGGACATTTGCGCATGAGCTCATCGCGCGAGCCGATGACTTCGATCTCTCCTGTTTCCTCGCATCGCCAGATCGGGAGCGGCGTGCCCCAGTAGCGCGCGCGGCTGATCGCCCAATCGCGTGCATTCGTCAGCCACTGGCCGAACCGCCCATCGCGGATGTGTTCGGGGACCCAGGTGGTTTTTGTATTCTGCTGGAGGATATCCTGCTTAATCTTTTCGACTGCTACGAACCAGGAGTTCCCAACATAGTTTAAAAGAGGAGATTCGCAGCGCCAACAATGCGGGTAGCTGTGCTTGTACTCGTAGCTCGTAAACAACCGTCCCATTTCCTGCAATTTTTTAATGATAACCTTATCCGTTGCCATGGGATCACCTTCCATTGGCTTTATGGAAAGGCCGGCAAAATCGCGCACCTCGGGATAAAAGCGGCCATCGACACCGAAGTAATAGAGGAGATCAACTCCCCGTTCTTTTGCGATGAGAAACCCATCCTCGGCATTCGTATTGGCAAAGTGCACGATCCCTGTCCCCTCTTCCTCCGATACTTCCGGATGGAAAATAATGTCGAAGGCGGTTTCGCCGAATGTACGCGGCTTCCCCGCTTTGAGCGTCAAACGCATGGGAGTTTTCACAAAATAATCAAAAAGTGGGAGATATTTCTTTCCAATCAGCGTGTGAGCATCGATATCACCCATCACTTCATAATTTTTCCCTTTAAAAATTTCTTCAACGAGTTTTTTTGCAACGATGTATGTATGATCATCGCCTTCCTGTTTGACACGGACATAGTGAATATTCGGTCCAAGTCCAAGCCACAGATCACCGGGGAGTGACCACGTCGTTGTCGTCCATGCGAGGAGAACAACATTCGGATCCTCGACGAGAGGAAATGTGGCAATGGTGGAGAGATCCGTGCGATCACTGTAACCGAGAGTAACTTCGAAGTTCGAGAGTGGCGTCACACAGCGCGGGCAGATGTGCATTGCCTTGTGTCCTTCGTAGATGAGCCCTTTATTCCACAGTTCCTGAAACGCCCACCAGATCGATTCCATGAAATCGGGATCCATCGTCCGGTAGTCCCAATCCATATCCACCCACCTGCCCATGCGCTCCACGGTTTTCCTCCACTCCTTTGTATAGCGTTGAACCGAAGAACGGCACTGATCATTGAACCACCGGACTCCCTTCGCTTCGATATCCTTCTTGCTTTTGAGTCCCTGCTCCTGCTCCACCAGATTTTCGACGGGCAATCCGTGGCAGTCCCACCCGAATCGCCGCTCCACTTTTTTCCCCCGCATCGTCTGGTACCGCGGGATCACGTCCTTGATGGTGCCTGCAAGCAGGTGCCCGTAGTGCGGGAGACCCGTGGCAAACGGCGGACCATCGTAGAAGGAAAAATTCTCCGCAATGCACCCCTTCTGGCCGTGGGTGTCGAGAACATCGCCGGGGACGCAGTGCTTCTTAATCGAACGCTTAAAAACATCTTCCTCCTGCCAGTACTGGAGGATTCCCTTCTCAAGATCGGGGAAGCTTTGCCGAGGATCGACGGGGTCAAAAACCATATCTGGATGCAGAATACCAGTGCAGATCATTCTTCGCAGGAGTGATTGACTGTGAAACAAGAAGAAACGATGATAACCGACTATGTCGGAACAGAATTTCGATCTCGATTATCTGGAGCTCGGCGGATTTGAAACGATGGTGAACATCCCGTCGTACGATGTGCAGGGGGAAATCCGCATGACAGATTTGATTGAGCAGTATCTACAAGGAGCAGATGTTCGCATCACATCTTTACCGCTTGGCGATAGCGCCGATGAACATGCCGGAAGAAGAGTGCTCATCGCGGAAAAAGGAAGTGTAAATGCGGAGTTCACGCTTATGTTCTACGTACATGTTGATGCAGTGAAGCCACCGGCCTCGTGGGCAAATCCGAATTTTTACCGCCAAGACGGGAAAATTTTCGGAAACGCGGGATGGGACATGAAGTACGCGATACCTATCATGATCTCTCTTGCTCATACCGCACGCGTGCCCGAAGGAATGAATGTGCGGTTTGTCTTTTGTCCGGATGAAGAGAAAACATCCAAAGGAATGTTAAAACTTCTCTCATGGGAACCGATGAGGAAGACCGACCTTGTAATTTCCGGAGAAATCCCAGGAGATGTACCGCCACGTGAGTCAGGTGCACCAATGCGTTTCGTCACCAAACGGCGCGGAGTTGTGAAAATGACTGGGGAAATCTGGCGCGAGGAGCGTGGCCACGGATCAGGTAGTGGGGTGAATGCGATCCGCGAATTCAGCTATGCAAATGTTCTTGTACAGCGATATCAACGACAATTTATTAGAGAAAACGGTGGGAGCCATCCCCTCCTCGGAGAGGACGAATTACGTGAAGCGGGCGTGACGGCTCCAAAGAGCAAATTCCAGAACACGAAGAGACGATTGTCTTTTGATATGAATGCAAACATTGTCCCCACTGCACATCCCCGGTCATTTGAAAGTATCCTTAAAATGTACCAAGATGGATTTGAACGAATCGCGCGCGCCCGCAAATGGGCGGCAAAAGGCATTCATCATTCTCTCACCAATGTTGGTGCTGCGATTGATCCTTCGTATCTCCCCTACGATCAGGATAATAATCACCGACTCTTCCTGCCTGTACGCGGGGCAATTCAAAAAGTATGCCACCCCGATCAGGAAGCGACAGAAGCTCCAGGGTACGCATGGGCAGATCAGAACCTCCTCGTTGCTGCAGGATATCCGTGCATCGAAGTGTTTGCGGATGGCGCCAACTGCCACGATGCGAATGAGTGGGTGAGCGAAGCGGACATTGGCAGGGTGCGGGAAGTGTTTCGCTACTGCATCGAAAGGGCATTTGCGGGCTTCCAAAGGACAGAAAATAGATCGTGAAAAAGTCCTCAAATAATTTGATTAAAATACCTATTATCTATAGAATCGTTTCCGTTAATTTCGTCCAAAATATCCATGGCTTCGGTTTTAAATTCGGCAACATCTCCCACCGGACCCGATGTGGAACTTCCCACTCACTCCGATGTGAGAACAGGGGTTGATTTTTCTCTATCAATTGTACGAGAAGTTTTGGGCACAGAGAAATACAATACTAAAACCTGGGGGTATGACAGTCCCGAGCAAGTTATTCATGAGGTTGGAATTGTATTTAGTCCGATAGCCGCTCAACGCCTGGGTAAAGGGGAATCAACAGGGAGTGTACGAGCTTTTCTCTTGGAACAAATTTCCACAAGACTTAGAGCTATCGAAACTACAGTTAAGCTCATTACGGCCGCGGTCGCAGCGATAAAAAATCGAACTGCAGGAATCACTGAGGTACTAGTACTGCAAGACAAACCAGGTGTTGTTATTAATGGTGTTGGAGATGCTGAAATCAGCCAAGTTTGTATGGGATTGAGAGATCTTCTCGACAGGGTCCTTAACCATGGAGATACAATGAAACACACAGACATTTTCTACTCTGTATTAAGTTTTTATGAGAAGAAAGCCGCGTCTTGATTGCGCCCGGTTGCCAGTTTTGACTGATTTGATTGATTAGAAAAACATTGCAAAAACATACTCCGAAGGTTAGGGTACGCTGCTCTTGCCATGCAGGATACTCCCTCCACACTTTCGGATGAGTCTCGTGAAGATGCTCTTCTTGAGCGGTATCTTGCACTCATTCGAGAAATGGGTATTGATCCCAATGCTCCTCCCACGTCCCCTCCAACAACGGCACATGTTCCAAATCAACTACGAGACCTTGTACGAGACGAGGTGAAGCGCGCAAGTCTTGTAAAAAGCCTTACACGTAGAAGCGAAGCAGGCGGTACTTTTGAATTCCGTCTTCTACCCCAAGACATGAAATCCAGGGTACTAAACCCCAATGAATCCAACGCAAAAGCAATGACGCAACGACACAACTCGCACCTGATTTCCGCGCAGTTCATTAGCCTCGTCGATCAAATCGCGCAATCGAGCGACGGAAATCTTCGGGAAAAATACGGCGATTTACAGCGCCTTGCTCAATGGTTTGGGTTCTTCATTTTGCCCTATTCTCAGGAGAATATGTATAACCGGCTAGATGCAAGGTATCCCTCCGGCTTTCCTGAGTATGCAGTAACGGAGGGCATTGCCAATCATCCGGACCCGGACCATTGGATGCATGGTAAAAAAATGAGAGGCGCAGATTGCCATATTCATTTGCCGGATATTGCTCCGGATGCACAACCTGTGAATGAGCCTTTACAAAGCACAGACGAAATCATAGATACAGATTGGGTGAAAAATGTGATGGAAAAAGAACCGCATCGTATCGCCAATGTGGATGACATTCAGTGTATTCGGGATCTTTCGCACCTTGGTCTCGCTTCCCACACGCTGCGCGCCGCACTCGATGATATTCTGGACAGAGTCAATAAGGATCGTCCTGTTGGCAGCGAAATCACGTATATCACTGCAGAAATCGCCACACTGCAGGGCATTGTTACGCCTGATGGAAAAGAAATTCGCCTCGTGAGAGATCTCCAGTTGCCGCTCCTTCACAATGGGCGAAGCGACTATGTGTTTGAACACTTCTGCCACGATCGATGGACGCCATTCACGACCGCCTGCATCCGCAGAAACCGCCTGCATCCCCTGATATTAAAAGATACAAAAGGACAAACGTATGAATATCAAATCATCGCCGACTGGTGGAGAAAATACTCCACCCGCACTTGCTAATCATGTGCCGGAAGACGCATACGCGTATTCCCACCACCAGAGTGCAAGGAGAATCGGCAGCGCTACAAGCGGCATGAGTGATTGGGTTATGAGAATTTCGCCCACCATGGTTGCACAGCACACGAAGAGGAGATGCCGGTCCAGCGTCGTTGCTTCCACGCTCCGCACCAACGTGTAGTAAAGACCATAGGGAAGGAACACAAACACAAACGAGAAAGCCGCCATGGCGCCGAGTGACCTCCATGGAAGCGAGAAGAGATTCGTGTATGGGAGCAGTGGCAATGAACACAACAGCGCAATGAAGGACAACCAGAAAAGGTATGCGGGGTATCGAGCGCTCACCTGTGCTTCCTCCTCCTGATATCGCCGGCTTACTTCGGTATAGAAGCCAAAACTCACGGCACTGAGTGCCGCGAAGAGAATGCCTATGAGCGAGAGCCCCTGCAGAAACACTGCCGCAACAACGCCTGCCATGCATACCGCCAAAACTGCTGCCGGAGCAATCCAGTATTTCCGATGAACCACGGCACGGATAAGGGAAGTGAGCGTAACACCCAAACCGATAATAAGAAGAATGTATTGCGTGGGCGAAATAAGAGTGAGTGCCGCATAGGTGGCGATACCAGTTACAAAGAGCACGCTGCCGGAAACTAAGAGGAGTGGATGAAACGGCGAAAGAGGTTTGAATTTTTGCCGAACGATATGGTGGTTGGCTGCATAGAGAACATTGGCTGCGGCGAAGAAAATAAGGAAACGCATCAATGTGAGATCAAGAATGGTTATAGGTCCCGCAAGTAATTGATGCGCTACAACCGGATCAAGACCCCAAAGTAATACAATCGAGGCAATAAAAAATCTTTGGCGCCAAACGAGGCTCACCTGCTCGGAACGCACGTCCATGCCTCCTGCTGCGGCAATTCCATGCTCCAACTTCTGCCGTTCTTCATCCAACAAATTCGCAGTAAGTGAAAATCTCCTTAAGGGGGTGAAAGGTACGGGCAAAATTCGCATATCCTGCAGAGCGATATGAAAACGATCATAGACATCAACGAGCCGCCGAAGTGTCACGGAATCCTCTGATCGGATAACAAAGCGGATCCGGTAACGGCGATGATGAGCCGCCTGCCCATGCTTTTCCCCCTCTCTCCTTTTTGGAAATAGCGCTTCCAAAACCCTCTCCGGTTCAATCCTACCCTCGCCCACCGCAATATCAGCTTCCCGCAGAGATGAAAAACCGAGAGATTGAAGTTGGGGCAGAAGGCTCTTCTCATCAAATTCCTCCAGGAGTCCCCTCCCCCGCTTCTTCAGTTCTTGCTGCAATAAACTGCGCCCGAGTTCTGCTTTCTTCTCGGGTTCGGCCTGGGTGAGGCCCTCCCGAATCATAGCCATCGATAGTCCTGTTTTTACAGAATTCAGCCACTCACGCGAGAGCAATCGCTTCTTCCCAAACTCCGCATCCAGCGAGGCCGCGTTCGGGAGCGGCATTTGGAGCGCGACTTCCTTTCCGTCGACTTTCATTGTCTTTAATCGGTAGGTCTTATCGCCGAAGAAGTAGAACGCGCCATCCAACGCCGTTGCCCCCTCCGGGAGGAGAATCGCCTGATCGCCCGGGCCATAGACCATGATGGATTCCCCCAGAATATCGCTCTGCAAGCTCTCCCAAAAATCGGTGCTCCGCTCGGCAGTTCCCTCCGAAAGCGGCGAAATGCGCGTCGACCAGCCGAGAGTGGAAGGGAGGCCTATCGGACGATCTTCAAAGCACATCGTCGCAATCCCCCGCCTGGCGTACTCCTGCATCTCGCGCGTGCGGATTTTACAGCGAACGCGCGTGCCATCCTCCAGAATGATCGTCGTATGGAGACCGCGATACCCGTTGATCATCGGCGCATTGATGAAATCTTCGAACGAGAGCGCCTCGCGCCGCCAGCACTGGTGGAGCGCGCCGAGCGTCTGGTAGCAGGTCGCAACATCCGGGCAGATGAAGATAATGGTGAGCGGCGCCACGCCCGTCACCCGGCTCCCACCGGCCTCAAGGAGCCTCCGCAGCTTTCGGAAGCGGCTCGGTTCGTATCTGAGCTCAATCGGCGCGCTGCTCTGGGCGAGCGCCGTTGCTTTCTTCATTTCGCCGATTGCGCGCTGCACCCGTCGCTCGTTCTCCAAACGAAGAGCCAGCATTCCTGCCAAGACTTCCGGTTCCAGAACGGCATAGCAGAGCTCGGTAAGTTCGTCGCGGATATCCTGCATGCTGAGCCGATCTGCGATTTTCACATAGACGTCCATCGTCTCCTGGGCGAGGGCACGCCTGCGATCTTCCGCAAGAAATTCCGCCGTCTGCATGTTGTGGAGCCGATCCACGAGCTTGATCACCATGATGCGCACGTCTTCCTGCATGCAGGTAAAGAGTTTTCGGAGCGTTTCGATCTGATCGTTCAGGGTCGGTCGTTCCGGAAAATCTTCCGCTTCCAGTTTCGTGAGCGCGCTGACCATGCGCCGGATATGCACGCCGAATTCCTCCTCCACTTCGTCCTCGGAGAGCGCGGTATCTTCCAGCGCGTCATGGAGGAGCGCTGCGATGATGGTTTCGGTGTCGGCCCCCATATCCGCGAGGAAATGCGCCACCGCAATCGGATGTGTAAAGTAGGGCTCGCCGGATTTCCTGATTTGTGATGCATGCATCTCCGCCCCCCGCTCAAAGGCCCGCCGGATTTTTTCCTGCGAGGCGATGGGAAGGTAACGGATATGCGATTGGAAAGCCGCCCAGGAAAAGGGTGAGGAGGTTTTGGCGGAGTGACCTACCATAGCGTCCGAGTATAGCATGATTGACCTGGAGAAAGGCAGATAATTTGGGGAGGGATTTCCTCTTTGGATCCAAAATTTTTATCAGTGCTTGTGGCAAGATGCTCCCGCATGATTTCTTCGAAAAACTCCGTGGCGGTGATGGGCATTTTGAATGTCACTCCCGACTCTTTCTACGATGGTGGAAAATATGAGGAAACGGGGCAGGCTCTTCTTCAGGCACGGAACATGCTCGAGGAAGGTGCCGCCATTATCGATGTTGGGGGAGAATCAACGGGGCCGCGCTCAAAAGAAGTGAGTATTGAGGAGGAACTTCGGAGAGTGCTTCCCATCATTCAAAAGATCCGATCATTGAACTGCGCTATCAGTGTCGATACCTACAAAGCCTCCGTTGCGCTGGAGGCCCTCAAGGAAGGTGCAACAATGATTAATGATGTCACGACCGGTCGCGGGGATGCGACAATGTTCCGCACAGTCGCGGAGAGTGGTTGCACGTACATCATGATGAGAAGCAAGAATGATTCTGCCAGAACAACAACGGAAGATATTTCGTATGGAGACGTTCTTGGCACGATCCATGCATTCTTCGAAGAACGGATTCATGCCGCGGAGAAGGCGGGCATCGATCGGAAACAGCTCATACTGGATCCCGGCCTCGGCCATTTTGTGTCCAGTAACCCGGCGTATTCCTGGTACATCCTGGAGCATCTTGAGTTCCTCCACAACTTTGGGTGTCCCATCCTTGTCAGCCCTTCGCGAAAATCATTCACAGCGGAGTTTCCCCGTCAGCCTCCGGAAGATCGTCTCCCGGGAACGCTTCGGGCAACGGAAATCGCGCTCAATCACGGGGCCTCCATCATTCGCACGCATGATGTGAGGGAGACCTATGGAATCGTGAATCGATATCGAAACGGCTGACAACCGGGCTATGGTCCCGATACCGCGGTGGCTCCGATAATCACAAAGTGCACAATGAGGAACGCGACCCCAATGAGGAGAAATCCGATCGCGGCGCGGAAGAGCATTGTCCTTGCTTTCGTGAGAAGCTCGTCGTTCCCGAAGTTAAAAATCATAAGGAGCCCCGCGTAGACGATAATCGCCACGGCGATAATTCCAAGAAAACTTAGAACCAGACGAACGAGGCTGAAAACTTCCACGATAAAGATCGATGCATCGGGCGCACCCGGAAATGCGGCAATTTGGGTATACCCGAATATCGCGGCAATCGTGCGATCGAAAACGATCAGTAGAATTCCGAGGACGGTGGAGTACGTCGCTCGATACGCTTTTTGAATGATTTGTTCGCTCCCAAAGCTCGCAAGGACCCTCACTCCTTCGAGAACCAGGAGCCCGATGGCAACGATGGCAACAAGCGTCTCGCCCCACCGCACGATGCCAAGGAGCTCTTCGCTGAAAATGGTCGCTCCGGTCTGAACGTTCGCGGGGTTAGTGAGCATGGTGCCGGCATCGACCGTGAACCCTCCATAGAGCGCATCAACGAACTTCTCTGCAGTGAAGATGAGAAAAAGTCCAACGACGACCCCGACAACTGTCCGGCGTGCGGTGGCAAGAGTCTCTTCCGACTGTCGGACGATCAAGTTGAACGCAGCAGTGACGATGGTGATGAGTGCAAGCGTCCCGATCAAGAGTCTCCCCTGCTGAACAGCATAGACGAAGAGCGAAGCGAGATAGCACGCCCCGACTCCGGCACCGATTGTCGTGGGACAGGTGAAACCGGGGGTCGGAATATTCCCTGGGAGAGGAGAATTGCTGATGACGAGATTAACGATGCCTTGCAATTGAGAAACCTGCGCAAACGAGAGCCCAGGAAACAGGAAAAATGCGGTCGCAATGCCAAGAAAAGAAGCAAAAAGACGCATTAGATCGTGGTAGGAGGAAGGGTCGGCGGGATGAACGTAGAGACAATGAGGTGCGAGAAAATGACGATGATGAGGATGATGATCGTGGAGAGAAGGATTCGTTTCGCACGCTGCTGAAGGCTGTCATTATGGAGAGCAATGATATAGAGGATTCCGCTCGCAATGAGCGAAACCACGGCAAGGCCCGCAATGAGCTCGAGGAGGAACCTGATGATTCCAGCCATCTCAATCACCAAATCGTTCGGTGAACCGCTGGGAAGGAGAGCCGCGACGGCAACGCGTGCGGTCAGGAGAAGCACCACGCCCATGAGTCCGTTAAAGAAGTTCTTCTTCTGTTTCTCGATTTCGGATTCCTCCCCCTGGAGAACGATGATGCGGAATCCCGCAAAGCTGATGATGAAAATGAGAAACGCCCCGGTAATGAGAGTAATAAAATCAATGATAAGATCGATACCTGCAATAAAGGGCCCAGGATTCACGAGCGCGGCACCGGTTGCCGTGGGCGAGAATGTATTGACGATGAATGTCCCAAGTCCCACAAGTGCCATGCCCCTCGCCGCGTCGGCGAAAGCCTTGCGCTGTTCGTTTTGCACGGATTCCTCCCCGCCGAACATGATCATGGTCAGCGCGTAGCGCGATACGTAGAGAAGGGAGACTCCGATGAAAATGGTTTTGGTCGCGGGGATGATGATGTCGCCCAGGAACGATTGAATGCTGAGGATGCCGGTTGCAAAACTTCCTCCGCAGAGTCCGGTTGCGCCACAAATAGCATTGAATGATGCGGGCGGAATGGAAACCGCGGGCGCGATTGCCGCATGGACAAACGTCGGCAGAACGCCGAACAAAAATCCGCAGAGGAGGGCAAAGAGCCGGGTCTGTTCCTTGCTATTCATAAATCCTCATAGTATACCATCTTTTGATGCAATATTCCATTCCTGACTCACGTCCAATCGGCCTCACCCAGACCCGCGAAATGCAGGTCTACGCGCTCTTTGCGCTTGCGATTGCCCTCACCGCTCTCGGGGTGTTTGCGGGAGCGATCTACGCCCCCCTCCTCTTCCGGGGCGGAACGCATGTCATTCTCCTCATTGTCGAACTTGCGATCGTCTTTACGATTCCGTTCTGGATGGAAAAGAGTCCGCTCAATATGATCCTCTTCGGTGTGTTTCCCCTCCTCTCCGGAATCACCGTGAGCCCATACCTGTGGGCGGTATCGCAGAGCTACGTGAATGGAAATGCGATCCTGGTAAACGCACTCGTTGCAACGACATTCATGAGTGCCGCGGCGGCAATCTTTGCGCGCACGACTTCGTTTGATCTGGGTGTACTTGGGCGGTTTCTCCTCTTCTCACTCTTCGGGCTTCTTGGGTTTTCTCTTCTGCAGATTTTCGTTCCCTCTCTTCGCCAGAGCGTCGGCATGGAGATGGCGATCTCGGTTGGAGGGGTGATTCTCTTTGCTCTCTTTACGGCATACGACATTCAGCGTGTGGAGCAGCAGAGCCGTCATGGCGCGAACCCCTTCATGCTTGCACTCAGCCTGTACCTCGATATCTTCAACCTCTTCCTCTACGTCGTACGGTTCATGGTCGCAATTGCGGGGGACAGACGATGACGATGTTTGTTAAGTGGATTAGGTTTTTTAGATTTTGGTAAAAACTTAACCAACCTAATTCACTTAACCAACCTAAAAAACCTAATAAACCCTCGGTTCTTCATTGACCCCCACAATTCTTCCCATTACATTGCCCTCACCCCATGGCCAAACGTCCCACCCCTAAAAAGAAGATGAGCAGCGACCGCAGCGGAAACCGCTATGGATCGTATCTTCGCAAACAGTGGAGCAAGCTGCGTGGCCGTATGAATTCTCCGTATGCCTCATTCTATGTAAAACCAGAAAGTGGCGAAAAGGCTTTGGAGAATATTACGAAGATTAAAGCGTAGACAGGTAGCGCAGTAGGAAAGTAGGCATGTAGTATTCGCGCATGGCCTCCCGCCGCCACCTCGCCCGGACCCTCGTTATGCAGACCTTATTTGAAGAAGACTTCCATTCCGATCATCCATCGGAATCTCCCGATCGGGAGGGAAAAACGATCCTCGGGAGCAACTTGGAAGAAATAGAAGGAGAAATTGATAGTGTATTCGCGGAGAGCCTCCTTACAGGAGTGCACGATCACTTCGAGGAGATTCGCCAGGCGATGCATGAACACGCGCCGCAGTGGCCGCTGGAGCGCATGGACCGGATGACGCGCTGCATTTTGATGATCGGAACGTATGAACTTCTCTTTGCGGGAGATGCGCCGCCCGCGGTGGTAATGAATGAAGCGATCGAAATCGCGAAAGAATTCGGAGGCGAAGAGAGTGGCAAGTTCGTGAACGGCGTTCTGAATGCGATCGCCCACGATTAGGTATGTCATCCCGAGTGACTTGTGCTGAGCTTGTCGAAGCATCGAGGGACAACATGATGCTAAGTGGAGAGCATGACACGGCCTTTTCTCTGCCCTACAATTCCCCCGATGCCAGACTCCCCCGCTCTCCCCGCGCTCGAAAAAACGATGGGTGTGAAGTTCCGGAACAAAGACCTCCTTCTGCAGGCTCTCACGCACCGCTCGGCCATTCGCGGTGGAGATCGCAAAAGAAGTTACGAGCGCCTGGAGTTTCTTGGGGATGCAGTATTGGAACTTGCGGTGACGGAATTCCTCTACGCGATAAGCGGGAAACCCGAGGGCGAGCTCACGAACTGGCGTTCCGCGCTCGTGAAGGGAGAAACCTTGGCGGGAGTTGCGCGGGAAATTCAGGTCGGCAACTACCTCGTAATGAGCCGGGGGGAGGATGCAAGCGGCGGCAGGGAGAAAGATTCGACCCTCTCGGATGTTGTTGAGGCATTGATCGGGGCGTTGTACCTGGATCAGGGATTCGATACGACTCGCCTCTTTATTGATGCGTTTATTTTGAGCAAGCTCCGGGGGCTTCTCGCAAAAGGCGAAGATCGGGATGCAAAAAGCCTCTTCCAGGAGCGCGCGCAGGAAGAACTCGGCGTCACCCCCTCGTACAAAGTAATGGAAGAAGCAGGGCCCGATCACGATAAAACATTCACCGTGGCGGTCTTTATCGGTGAGCAGAAAATCGCGGAAGGCAAAGGTCCCAGTAAACAGAAGGCGGAGCAGGAAGCCGCTGAGAGTGGTTTAAAAAAGAAGAAATGGACCCGAAAATCGTAGAGACGCCCGTTCCCAATCTCACAACACCACTACCCATCAGACGATCAGGAAGACAGAGGATGACAGGGCGTCTCCCCCGCAAAAGGGGTACGATTTTCCCATGCGTGCGGACGAGATCTACATCCACTGCGATCAACTGGAACATCTCCCCGCTTTAAACCGGGAAAACTGGCTCTGGGAGAGCGCCTGGCTGATTGAGAATCTCAAACCGAATGCGAGCGTGCTGCAAGTCGGATCGTGTGAAGGATCGCGAATCGTGAACGTGATGAAGGAAAGACCGGACCTCAGAATCACTGGTATCGAAATCGACCCCATTCTCCACGAGATGGCACTCGAGCATTTTGAAACGACAGGCACGGATGCACAGAGTGTCCGGGGTGATATTACGAATCCGGAAGACACAAAAGGTCTCGGACATTTTGAGTACTGCCTCTGTCTCAATAACACCCTTGGATACATTCCCGATGAAAATGCTGTGCTCACTAATATGAAACATGCAGCTGATATCGCGATCGTGTCGGTGTACGGCGAAAATTTTACCGATGACATCGCATGGGCATATTTCGCGGCGCTGAAACTGGAAGTGACACACATCGAAGGAGACATCATCCGCATGAGCGATTTCGGCATCGTTCAGAGGTACACGGAGAAAGCTGTAGCAAAGTGGGGGGGAGAAATCATCAAAACACCCCTCGGCTACCTCTCCGTGATGCAGTAATCTATCTTTATACTTCGATTACACTCAGCATAAATGATCTGGGCCGACCGCATCAGAGAGGAAATCAAGGAGCGCTTCGCAGGGGAGATCCAAGCGAAGAAGCCCCTTGTGATCCGCGACGAGAAGACCCTCTCCGGGCGCGTGCATGTGGGCTCCTTGCGAGGAATTTTGATCCACGGGCTCATCGCGCAGGTGCTGCAGGAAGAAGGCATCTCAGCCAAATTTCTTTTTGAGCTCAACGAGTTTGATCCAATGGATGGATTGCCGGTGTACGTGGATGAAAAAACCTATCGCCCCCACATGGGGAAACCTCTCTACACCGTTCCCCCGTCGGAACCCGGACACGAGAATTACGCGATGGTCTTCGGCGATGAACTGCGAGTAGTGGTGGATCGGCTAAAGCTCCCGATCGAGTTCTACACGCTGCGTCCGCTGTATCTGGAAGGAAAATTTAATGGCGTGATCCGGGAGGCTCTCGATCACGCTGCGGAGATCCGTGCGATCTACAAAGAAGTGAGCGGCGGAGGAAAGCCTGACGATTGGTTCCCCTTGAGCGTGATCTGTGAGAAGTGCGGGAAGATCGGCACCACGCAGGTCATAGAATGGGATGGGGCAAACGTGACCTATGAGTGTAAGAAGAACTACGTCGCATGGGCGGAAGGCTGCGGCCACAAAGGCACTGTGAGCCCGTTCGATGGCAATGCAAAGCTCCCGTGGAAGGTGGAGTGGCCCGCCAAATGGAAGGTACTCGGAGTGAGCATCGAAGGCGCGGGGAAAGATCACTCCGCAGCAGGAGGCTCGCGTGCGATCGGCTCAAGGATTTCGGAGGAAGTATTCAAATATCCAAACCCCTACGATATTCCCTACGAGTTCTTCAACATCGCGGGGAAGAAGATGAGCGCAAGCAAGGGTCTCGGTGCTTCCGCCAAGGAAGTCTCGGATCTTCTGCCTGCAACGCTCCTCAAGCTCCTCATGATCCGCACCATCCCGAACCGCCCGATTGATTTTGATCCGGAGGGGAAGACGATTCCGAATCTGTTTGATGAATATGACCGTCTTGCGGATCACTACTTCAAGCGCCACAAAGAACCGGATGAGGATTTTGCACGCACGTTCAAACTCACGCATCTTAATCCGCTGAAGGAACCTGAAGATGTATGGCAGATGCGCTTCACCTTGCTCTCCTTTGTCCTCCAGATGCCGCACCTCGATCTGCTGCAGGAAGCGGCAAAATTGAAGGGATCGGAACTGAGCATTGAAGAGAAACAAGCTCTGGAAGAGCGTGCATTCTACGTTCGGGAATGGCTTTCCTCCTTTGCTCCTGCGGAATACCTCTACACGATTCTTCGTGATACTCCGGAGAACTTTACGATCGATCCGGAGCAGAAGGTGGTGTTTCAAAAACTCATCACCGCACTGCAGGATCCTTCTCTTTCCTGGGAAGGTCCGGCGATCCATGAGAGGATTCATGCGGTAAAAGAGGAGGCTGGCATGGAACCGAAGAGGCTCTTCACTCCGCTCTACCAACTATTCCTCGGTAGAACATCCGGACCGCAAATCGGGTGGTTTCTCTCCACCTTTGAGAAGGAGGATGTTCTTCAGAGACTTCGTTCGATTCTCTGAGATCCGCTTGATTTGCCTCCCAAGGGAGGAAAGAATCCCTCTCATATGGCAAAACATGAAGCCGAAAGTGAAAAAAGGGCAAAACTTACAATGACGGATCACGCGACTGGTACGTCGGTCGAAGCGGTGGTTACGGGGCAAGATCCCCAATCTTCATTTGCAGCAAGAGTCCTTCTGCGCGCGGCGCTCATCCGGGAGCAGGGCGGTACCGTGTCAGACTCTCTCACAGTAGAAATAATAGATATGGATGGAGAGAGACAAAAGGAATAAACGTCTTTGCACGCTCCATAAAACTCGGAGGTGATGAAGAAATTAACCGACTTCTTGCATCTGCCACCCCGCAGTACCCGTGACGTAACCAGAGGAGTACCCTCCGGTATACCCAACTTTATTCGTTGCATCGACGTGTTGCGGCCGGGGAACTGTCCTATTCTTAGGCGATTCGTCTTCGAGTTTCGTCGGCTCGATATCCCGGAGCAACTCTGAATCATCCTCATCATAATTCCCCTCCCAGATCCCCATTTCTATACACTGCGTTCTGAATTCCAGACGCGCGCGATGAAGGCGAGACCTCACGGTACCCACATTAATACCAAGTGTGTCGGCTATGTCCTCATATTCAAGATCGTTCATCTCGCGGAGAACAAGAATATCGTGATGATCGGGGGATAATTTGGCAAGTACCATTCGGATGAGTTTCACATTCTCCGCTTGCAGCATGCGCGCATCAGGTGCTCCACAGTTGTGATCGATGGGGTCATCACCGGTTTGCTCGCGAGTGTTATCCACGGACGTGGTGATTTTTTTTCGTCGCTGACGGCTTACAGCAGTGTTGAATGCAATACGATATAGCCATGTATAAAAGTTACTTTGATGCTCAAATTTATCAAGCTTGAGATGTGCTTGGATGAATGCTTCCTGAGCAACATCATCTGCTTCCGTGGCATTTCCTGTAAAATGAGTTAATGCATTGAAAAGTCGATTTTGATATTTACAAAAAAGCTCTCCGAATGCGTCAGAATCACCATTGAGTGCTGCATCAATCAGGCGGTCATCTTCTAACCTTGAGCCATCTTTTATTCCTTCCCCTCTTGCTTTTACCCGTGATGGAGCTTCAGCGATCATCCTTAGTGGAGATAATAATTTCTGCAAACCTACTCCTCCTATCTTGTTCGTCAAGCAACGAGAGTGGGAACAAGGCAATATATTTATAAATGGCTTTGGAAAGCCATTTTTAATGCATGATGGAACTCCCTGTTTTCGGGAGATTTCTTCATCGTGTGATAGCATCCAAGTGTCCTCTATGACGCTCCTCCTCGAACACGCCTCCTACGGCCATCTCCTTCCCGCAGCGCATTCGCTTTTAACCGCGCATGCGGATAAAACGAAGGCACATTTGATTGCGACGGGTGCCGCCATGGAAGCGCTCGCAAAAAAATTCGGCGGTGATCCTGCGACATGGAAGGTGGCCGGGATGCTCCATGATTTAGATTGGGACCAGCTCGATAAGGATTACGAACGTCACTGCGGTGAACCGCTCGAAGTGATTTTGAAAACGATTGAGGCCCCGCAAGAACTCCTCGGCGATATCCGCGCGCATTACCAGAGCAAGTACGGCGCGGAGTATCCGCTCGATACCATGCTGCGAAAATGTCTCTTCTGCGTGGATGAACTCACGGGGTTCATTATCGCAGTCACGCTCGTTCGGCCGAGTAAGAACATTGCGGATGTAGAGGTGAAGAGCGTCAAAAAGAAGATGAAGGATAAGGGGTTCGCGGCACAGGTAGATCGCGAGCAGATTGCACAATGCGAGGAGCTCCTCAGCATGCCCCTCGATGATTTTATTGCTCTGACTTTGGAGGCGATGAAGGCGGTAGCAAAGGAGATTGGGTTATCGTCTGATGTATCTTTGCGCGAATAAGGGGGGCAATCCAACGCCTGGTCGCAATTCCCAGAGTGCACGCGACTCCACAAAGTATAGCGAAAATGGAAAGTGCTATGCGCAAATCAGCACTCTCATCATCAGAATGAGAGTTCAAATAAATAAAGATACCATTCAAAGCAAAATTCCCAACATTCACACCGAGCCAAACAGTATCAGCCGTTGCCTGTCTCTTCGCCCCTGTACTCCTGCGATCGCGATTCGACAGTGACTGAGGTGTTGCATACGCCTCATGCCAGTCACCGGAACCGGCTTCAGCAATGTGTGAAGGAGAAGAAATTGCATCGCGCATTTGCATGCGCTCCACACAAAGACCCGAACGAACTTCCTCCTCACGAATCCCGAGCTTCTCCGCTATTTGCTCGTACGTGAGTCCATCAATCTCATGCAGATAGAGAATACTCTGTCGATCCAATGGCGGAATCACGAATGCGTGGCAGAGCATAGGCACAGCATTTCCATTCTCTACGATATCCCCACTCTCATCAGTGGCCACTGCACGAGATGGATCATGATCAGTCACAACCACAGGTAATTGAGCCTCCTGCCGATCACGATCATCACGGAATTCACTCATACGAATCATATAATTCCTATTCAACCCTACGGTAAAGGAGAGCAATGGCTTTCCCCAATCTCTCCTCCTAAATATATATTTAGATATATTTAACAAAATTAGCAACAAATTCCTTGTAACACCCTCAAATTTCTCAAAGAAACACCTTGTCGAGGCTTCTTTGCATCTGTAGGATTCGCGGGCTTGTAGCGATTTTCGCTATCTGTTCCTGTTTTTTTCTCACTTTCAGAGCTCGCTCTCTTATGAGCAAAGCAGTCATTGAGCTCATCGGCGTTGTGGAGGAATCGTTTCCCAACGCCACCTTCCGAGTCAGGATTCTCTCCGACGAAGCGAAGGGTCATGAGCTCCTCTGCCACCTTGCCGGGCGCATGCGTAAGCACCGGGTTCGCATCCTTCCGGGCGACAAGGTGAAAGTGGAAATGACTCCATACGATCTCGGAAAAGGACGCATCGTCTTCCGTTTCCGTTCCGACCAAGTGGTCTCCCTCAGTAAAGAACCTGTTCCTTCCCCCGAGGAAGAGTCGATGACAGCACTGTCAGAAGACACTCCTTCCTCCGCCTCGTAACGAATCTTCTTCACTCCTTATGAAAGTCCGTGCTTCCGTTCGCCGCATGTGCAAAGACTGTCGCGTCATCCGCCGCAATCGCGTCGTACGTGTCGTCTGCAAGAATAAGAAGCACAAGCAGCGCCAGGGCTAAACTTTCTCACCTTCCTCTTTCTCCTCAAAACTCTCCCATGGTCCGTATCTCCGGTGTCGTCCTCCCGAGCAAAAAGCGCATGGAAGTAGCCCTAACCTATATTAAGGGTATCGGGCGCAGTCGAAGCAGAATGGTTCTCGATGAGGCACAGATTGATTACAGTAAAAAAACAGATGATCTCTCGGAGAAAGAGGAAGCGCTCCTCCGCTCTATTATTGATCGTTTCGAAACGGAGGGGGAACTGAGTCGTCGCGTGTCGATGGATATCAGGCGTCTGCAGGACATCAACTCCTACCGCGGATACCGTCACCGCCGGAAACTTCCCGTCCGCGGGCAGACTTCGCGTAGGAACGCCCGCACGCGCCGCGGCAAGAAGAAGACCGGACTTTCCGGACGCGTTACCCTCACGAAGACCTAATCGTCTTCCTCTCTTACTCTCATGGCTGAAGAAAAGAAGATACCACCGGCAGCAGAAGGAGAAGCAACCGCCGAAGACGCGGCAGTCGTCACGAAACGAAAGAAGAATAAGAAGAACATTCCTCATGGTCGTGCGTGCATTCTCGCCGGCCTCAATAATACGATTGTGACAATGACCGATGATCAGGGGCATGTTCTCTGCTGGGCATCAGCCGGCTCCTGCGGATTTAAGGGGTCAAGGAAGAGCACTCCCTACGCCGCAAAGGTGACCGCGGAGACCGCAGCGCAGAAAGTGTTGGAATTCGGCATGCAGCAGTGCTCGGTCTTTGTAAAAGGTATCGGTCCGGGCCGCGAACAGGCCCTCCGGGGTTTGCAGGGTGCCGGTCTCGATTTCGACAAAATCGTGGATGTGACTCCTATTCCCCACGGGGGCTGCCGTCCCAAGGGCCGCCGCCGCATTTAATCCTCTGCTTCTTCTGATTCCTTTTTCTCCTCTGCTTCCTCTCTCATGAAGTTCACAGGACCCAAAGCAAAGCGCGTTCGAAGACAAGGATCCAACCTCTACGGTTCGGATAAGTACGACCGTATCTTGCAGAAGAAACCCTACGGTCCAGGCAAGGGTCCAAAGACCCGCCAAACGAAGAAATCGGAATACGCAGGACAGCTCATCGAGAAACAGAAAGTTCGTGACACCTTCATTGTCTCGGAGAAGCAATTCCGCAATTACTACAAGCGCGCCTTGAAGACGAAGGGCGCAACGGGGGAAACGATCCTCATGCTCCTGGAGCAGCGCTTTGATAATGCTCTGTTCCGCGCAGGATTTGCCCTCACCCGCCTCCAGGCTCGGCAAATTGCAGGGCACGGAATGTTCCTGGTGAATGGAAGGCGGTGCAACGTCCCTTCCCGCATGATGCAGGCGGGCGATGTCGTCGAAATCAGGCCGCGCTCCGCAAGCTCTCCACTCTTTGCTTCGATTCTTCCCGCAACCGAGAAATTCGTTCCTCCAAGCTGGCTGAAGGCGGATGCCTCGAAACTCCGCATCGAAATCGTTTCGATTCCGGAACCCGCCCACTTCGAACAAGGTCTCGATATTCAGAAAGTCGTGGAACTGTACTCCCGTTAATTTTTCTTTCTATCCCCTCCCTTCCTTTCTCCTCTTCCCCTCCCCGTCCCATGCATATCATTCAAGAGGAAATCGGCCCTCCGAAAATCTCCGCAACGACCCCTTCGGGCGGCAGCGCACAGGGCGACGAGAACCATCTCGTCTTCACTATTTCGCCGCTCCCTCCGGGGTACGGTATGACGCTCGGAAACGCGCTCCGACGTGTGCTCTACTCCAGCTTGCCTGGAACAGCCATCACGTCCATGCGGATCGACGGAGTGAGCCACGAATATTCCACCTTGAAGGGAACCGTGGAATCTGCGCTCGATATCGGACTCAATCTGCGACAGCTGGCGCTGAAAAAGTATCACAAGGATCCGGAGACGATTACGCTCCAGGGAAAGGGTCCCATGGAACTCACGGCAAAAGATTTGGAGGTGAGCTCGGATATCCTGATTTTGAACCCTGAGCTTCCGCTCGTGACACTGGAAAAGAACGGAGCGATCAAGATTCAAATGACCGTGGAGAAGGGCGTCGGCTACGTTCCCGCTTCCGAAAAGAACAGGACGCAGAGCGAACCGGGCCTCATTTACCTGGATGCGGTCTTCAGCCCCGTCAAACGCGTCCGCTATGACATCGTGCAGACCCGCGTCGGTCAGCGCACGAACCTGGATGAACTGAAAGTAGAGATCGAAACGAACGGTTCGCTCTCCGCCAAGGAAGCGATGAAGTTCGCCTCCCAACTCCTCACGAGCTACTTTAATTACTTCAGTCTCGATGAAGAGCAGATCGAAAAGGAATTCCTCGCAAACTTCCAGCGAAGTCCTCAGGCCGCCATCGCCGAAGAAGGGCAGCAGCAGGTCAAGCAGACCTACACGCCGATCGAAATCCTCAACCTGTCTCCGCGCACCCTGAACGCCCTCATCAACGGGGGGATCGGGAGCATTGAACAGCTGACCAAATGTTCCAAGGCTTCGCTCACAAACCTGAGAGGTTTTGGAAGCAAAGCGCTCGACGAAGTGGAACAGGTTCTGAATGAGAGAGGTTTGGCTCTTCTCGATGATGCTTCGACCCCCGCCTGATGCTTAAGCCACGTTCCAGTCTCGGCCGAAAGCCCGCCATGCGCAAAATGCTCATGCGGAACCTGGTGACCTCGCTCTTCCTCTACGAGTCGATCAAGACGACGCATGCGCGCGCCAAGGCAATCCAGCCCCTCGTCGACCGGATGATCACGAAGGCCAAAAGCCGGCCGGCCCACATCGCCGTTCGGTTTTTGAACCGCGTCGTTACCGATAAGAACGCGGCCCGCAAGATTTTCGAAGTCCTCGTCGATCGCTACAAAGATCGCCCCTCCGGTTTCACCCGCATGAAGCCCCTCGGCCTCCGGAGAGGAGACAACGCAGAGCTTGTCGAGATTTCGCTTGTCGATGCGGTGACCAAAGGAAAAAATCCTCCCAAGAAATCATGAAGACCAGCATTCCCAAAGCAGAGGCTCCCCATTGGTACGTGGTCGACGCCGCAGGTGAGCGAATCGGTCGCCTTGCCACCCGCCTCGCGCACGTCCTTAACGGCAAACACAAGCCGGAGTTTTCTCCCCACCAGGTGATGAGCGATCATGTGATCGTCCTCAATGCGGAGAAGCTCGAACTCTTCGGAAAAAAAGCGGAACAGAAGGAATACATCCGCCACTCCGGTTACTTTGGCCACCTCAAGAGAATCCCCTTCGCCCGCATGTTTGCGAAGACTCCCGAAAAAACGCTGGAGATCGCGGTGCGCGGCATGATGCCGCGGAACAAGCTCCGGGATCTCAAGATGGCGCACCTCCACGTGTTCCAGGGTTCCGATCATCCCCACGCCGCCCAGCAGCCGAAACCATTTGAACAGCTCTTCCCAGCCACCCGCTCTTAAATCCCATGGCCTCTTCTCAATACTTCTACTCGGCAGGTAAACGGAAATCCGCGATCGCCTCGGTGAAACTTTTTGAAGGCGGAACGGGCACGGTGACCGTAAACGAAGGGAAATTGAAAGCATACTTCTCAGGCATCCAGCCGGAGAAAGTCCTCTCCCCTCTCGTCCTCACCAATCTCATGGGATCGTTCGATATCACGATCGAAGTGCACGGTGGTGGGAAAGACGCCCAGGCCGATGCTTCCCGTCATGGAATCTCCCGTGCTCTCACCCTCTTTGATCCGAAACTCCGCCCGGCCTTAAAGAAAGCAGGATACCTGCGTCGCGATGCAAGAATCCGTGAGCGCAAGAAACCGGGTCTCAAGCGCGCAAGACGGGCTCCGCAGTGGGCAAAGCGTTAATTCGCTTGGACGAGGTCAACCTGCATTCCAACCATGTACACCGGTTGGCCGTTTGGAAGATCCGCGATGTATTCCGCCATCTGGGAAGATTCTTCGATGATGAGCTGGCAGGTGCGAAGCAATGTATCCGCCGGGAGATCGATGCCACCCGCAATGCACATGGCACAGAGTCCCGCCGAGTCGCTGGCCTGGAGGAACGTCTCTCCATGGGTCGCGATGACTTCCAAAAGCTGCGCCTGCACGGTTGCGAGATATTCGTCGACGAGGAGGTTTACCTCCTCCACGGGAACATCCTGCAGGAACGGCATTTCCTCCATGGGATCAATCGCCTGGCGCACCGCTCGTTCGATTCTCTCGGGGAGAGTCATGAAGTGTGTTTGTGTTTGGATAAATCTCACCAGTATAGCAGAAACTAAGGGCTGGGGCTAGGGTCGGGGCTGGGGGTTTTAGACCTAGCCCTAGCCCAAACCCTTCCCTCCTTTTTCATTGACCGCCCCTCCTCTCCCCTGTAAATTCCTCGGGTCCTATGGCCGTCTACGCCGTCAAAAGAGGCTCCGAATCGAACGACCGTCTCATGAACCGCTTTAAGAAGCAGGTCCAGGAGGCACGTTTTATGAAGTCCCTTCGGGAAGTAATGCGCTTTAAAAAGAAACCAACCCGTCGTCTCGCTCGTCTTAAGGCCCTCCGTCGCGAGGACAACAGAAGCAAAACCCGCAAAGCAAAGTTTTACTCAAATATGTAATGACAACTGAACATCAATCAAATGCATCAAATTTGTCCCCTCAAGACGTCAATGCCTTGATAGAATACATGTCTGTGGAAGGACCCAAAGCGGCACGCATAGCTTCGACGATGTCTGCTTTGCAAGCACAGCATTCCCGAATGAGACAAGGGGGAGAAGAGATTTCTTAAGTAAGTATTTCACATCCTTTCTCTGTCACCAGCACCGTGTGTTCAAAATGTGCAGAAAGCGCACCATCCGTTGTTCGCAGCGTCCAGTGATCCGGATCTTCTTTGATCGTCACAGATCCTGCCGTACTGATCGGCTCGATTGCAATGATCGTATGGAGAGGAAGCACAGGTCCTTCTCCCCTCTTCCCAAAATTCGGGACTTCCGGAAACTGATGGAGGGAATCGCCAAGGCCATGTCCGGTGAGCTGGCGCATGGAATCGAAGCCGTGTTTTTGGAGTGTGGCGTGAATCGTGGAGGAAATATCACCCGTATGCGCGCCCGCATGGACCTCCGCAAGTCCGGCCCTCAACGCTTCCTCCGTTGCCTCGAGAAGGTGCCCGGCATCCTTTGAAATTTTCCCAACCGGGACCGTAACGCATGCATCCGTATACAACCCATCGAAGACGACCCCGCAATCAACGCCGACAATGTCTCCTTCTTTGAGTATTTCCTTCCCCGGAATGCCGTGCACGCAGACATCGTTGATCGATGTGCAGAGGGTTGCGGGGTACCCATAGTACCCTTTGAATGCAGGCTTCCCTCCCCTCTTCCGGATGAACTCTTCAGCAATGCGATCAAGCTCGAGGGTTTGGATGCCCGGCTTCACTTTGGCTGCTACGTGCTCCAAACAATCGTGGAGGATTTTCCCTCCTTTGCGCAGAGAATCGATCTCCCGGGGAGAGAAAATTTGGAAGTCGTTTTGGTAGAGATCGGCCATGGGGAAAGTGTACTATAGCTCCGGTAACGCTGGTTCCTTCTTTCTTTTGTTTTGTCCCTCGAAAGCCGCTTCGCGGCTTCTTGGGACGCAGGATCTTGTGATTCGCTTTGTCGCTTCGCTCCTTGCTCATCTGCAATTCACCTACGGGGCTCTAGCTCATCTGCCCCGCCGAGCGGAGCGAGGCGCTAAAAAAGGGACGCGCGCTCGCCTTGGATCGTTCTTTGTTTCTGTCACCTCTGTGGGGCTCTAGCTCATCTGGTAGAGCGCTTCCATGGCATGGAAGAGGTAAGGGGTTCGAGTCCCCTGAGCTCCACCAAAGCCTGATACTCTATTCACAACCTTTCTAGCAATACTCATGCCTCTCGACACCGCAAAACTGAAGAACACCATTCAAAAAATCCTCGTTCAGGGGAAAGGAATCCTAGCTGCAGATGAATCGACGAGCACGATCAAAAAAAGGCTCGAATCGATCAAGGTGGAGAACACGGAGGCAAACCGCCGTGCGTATCGCAACATGCTCTTTACGACTCCAGGATATGAAAAATATATCTCCGGAGTGATCCTCTACGACGAGACGGTGGATCAGAAGGATGACATGGGGAGAACCTTCTCGGAGCTGATTGCAAGCCACGGGGTGATTCCGGGCATCAAATCCGATGGAGGGAAGGAGGAGCATCCCACGTGGGCCCCTCAGACAATCACGCGGGGATTGAAAGGCCTGGGAAAACAGCTGGATGAGTGGATTGCACGGAGCAACGGAACGTTGGGATTCACGAAGTGGCGACAGGTCATCCTCGTAGAGCCGGAGCCCTCCATCGCATTCATCGATTACAGCATGCATGTGATGGCGGAGCAGGCCGCGTGGTCGCTGTCGCGGGGACTCGTTCCAATCTGCGAGCCGGAAGTATTAATGGATGGCATCCATACGAAGGATCAATGTTCGGTTGCAACCGAACGCACCCTGCTCACGCTCTACAAAAAAATGAAGGAGCACGGCGTGGATCCTGCACTCACGATTTTGAAAACGAACATGGTGATTTCTGGAAAAGAGACCAAGACCGACACCATGGAAGAGGTGGGCAAAACAACTGTTGCCGTCTTCCACAAAGCGGTGCCATCAATTGTGCCCGGAATCGTGTTCTTGAGCGGGGGGCAAAATTCCCTTCAATCGACAGAAAACCTCCATGCCTGCGCCAAGGAGGCAGCTGCGACGCATGCTCCCTGGGTCCTCTCCTTTAGCTACGGCCGTGCACTACAGGATGATGCCTTGAAGACATGGGAGGGAAAGAGTGAGAATATTTCCAGGGCGCAGGCGGCATTTCTCCACCGCGCGAAGATGAATTCGCTGGCACAAGAGGGGAAATGGCATATGGAACTGGAGCGTGGCACGTGACTCCGTCACGTGCAGCACGTTGCGGAGCAACGTGCCACTCGCTGCTAGACTGTTTCCGATGCACCATCAGTACATCCAACGCTGTCTGGAGCTTGCGGAAAATGGCCGCGGGCACGTTTCACCGAACCCCCTTGTGGGATGCGTGATTGTTCAGGGAGGCTCTGTACTGACCGAAGGATGGCATGATCGAATCGGAGAAGAGCATGCGGAGGTGATGGCGATTCGCAACGCGGGTGAGCTTGCAAGGGGGGCGACTCTCTACGTGAACCTAGAGCCCTGCTGCAGTACAGGAAAACAACCACCCTGCACCGATGCCATCATGCGCTCCGGCATTCGAACGGTGATGTATGGCGCGCGCGATCCAAGTAATAGAGGATCAGAAATTTTGAAGAAGAATGGCATCCAAGTCATCGGACCCGTGCTGGAAGCGGAATGCAGGAGACTGAATCGCGGATTCTTCTCTCTTGCTGAAAAAGACCGACCGTGGGTAACGCTGAAGAAAGCAATGCGAAGGGATGGCAGTACGAACGGGAAAATTACGAGCGAGGAACAGGATCAATGGGTCCATACGCATCTGCGCGCCACGCACGATGCCATTCTCGTAGGAGCGGGAACAATTATGTCAGATAACCCAATGTTAACTGTTCGTGACCCCGTAGGGGCGTTGCGCGCAATGCCCCTACAACCACGAAGAATCATCCTTGATCCTCACAACAGAATTTCTAAAGATGCGACCGTTCTGACCGATGAAGATGCGCATCGAACGCTCATTATTCGCGAAAAACTCCCCATTCCCGATCTGCTCCAAAAACTGAAAAAAGAAGGTATTGCCTCTATTCTTGTCGAGGGAGGGCCAAAGGTTTGGAAGAGTTTTGAGGAGAGTGGATGCATTGATGAAATGATCACTCTTATGGGGTAATACAAGGGCAAGTATTTGCGATGTCGTTCGCAATAGGGGTAATTTCTTTCTATGTCCGGTCAATTGACACTCTACGGACACAAAGATCAACAAGGATGTTCTGTCGACGACATGTGTGAGTATGATTTCGTAACACCTACAGAGGGAACATTTGGTTTTGGTCCATTAGAAAATGTTCGTGGGCAAATTAAACGAGCTCTAGCGCTGGATTGTAAAATTAGTGTTCTCGTCCAAGAAGATGGATCCCATCTCCCACTTTCTGTTGCCGGTCAGAAGATCGCGCAATCCATACTAGGCAGTGCATTCAAAGCTTTAAAGTATGTTCCTCAACCGGGAGAAGTAAACTCTGGCGATAATCAGGGAATTATGGAATCTATCGAATGTACACCAGAGATGCATGTCCTTGATTCTGCTGAAACACAGTATGGCAATGATGGTGTTCCCGCATATGAATTCGGATTTCCTCTTCTCTACACTCTCGAAGTCTAAGAAATCTTCTTCAGGATCTTCTCCCCCCACTTCATAACCTTCGCTCTCGTGCGGTGATAGAGAGGCGCCTTCCCCGTGCGAACGTACTCCGCAACCACCTTCGCAAAATCAAATCCTTTGCGTCGAACAGCCTCAATAGAATCCGGGCGGCGATCCACAACGAGCCCAAACACTCCCCTGCCCCTTGTGCACTTCGGTTCGTAATGCTGCCCGATGAAACTTGCGCCAAAGTACTGGAGGGATTCCGGAAGATGGGAAGTAGTCTTCTTTTGAAGCACAGTCCAGCCGGGCATCGGGACCCCGCCTGTAAAGATGAGATAGAAGGGCTTTCTTTTCAACATTCCTTTCGAGCGCGAAGCATCCAGCGCAAAGGATCCCATGCGGTCTATGAGGTTCTTAAGATGCGCAGGGACGCTAAAGTTCCAGACAGGTGTGGCGATCACAAACCCATGGGAATCCTCCAGGAGCTTCTGTACGCGGCAAAAATCCTCCTCCTGATTGCACTGAGGATCGTAAAAATCGAGCATAAAGTGCTCGATGGTAAGATCTTTGAGACGTAACGAATCGATTGTTATTTCTCCATGTTGCCGCATGCCCTGGATGAATGCATGCGCAAGCGTCTCGCTGTTGCTTGGCTCGTTTGTACCTGCGACGAGAACGAGAATCTTCATGACGACCATGATGATCGAATGGTACGCTGGAGGCAACGCTTTCTCTCTCCATGTCTTCCCTTCATTTTCTTATTGGCATACTCATTTTCACTCTGATGAGCGGAACAGTTGTCGGAAATTCCGCAACGGGTTTTGATTCCATAGAAGAAGATCTCGTCGGAGGGCTGGAGGATCTCCTGGAAGAATTGGATTCCGAAGGAGAGGGATATGCGGAAGTAGTGGTGGATGACGGAATCGTCCTCATGAAGGACGTGCCAAGGAGTACATGGTTTTTTGAACCCATTCAGCTTCTTGCCGATCTTGACATTGTTTCGGGATACAAAGATGCAGAAGGCAATCTGACCGGTTTCTATAAACCGGGAAATAATGTGACCTATGCAGAAGCAATCAAGATCGCAATTGGGTCAGCCGGCATCGATCCCTTCTCCTGCGGCGAACCATCGTTTGCGAGTGCAAAGAGCCACTGGGCGGCAGCATACGTCGCCTGCGCGGAGCAGCATCATTTTGGCATCTCGGAGACGATCGATTTTGATGCGCCGGCTTCCCGCGCGGAAGTTCTCCACTATTTCCTCATGGCATTCGATGCCGTTGTTGCAGAAGGCATTCCTCCATTTGAGGATTCCAAAGAACACCGTCTGAAGAACGACATCGCTCTGGCCTTTTCACTGAAGATCATTACAGGAGACACGCACGCGGACGGCTCCTCCAAAGGGACATTCCGACCCGATGAGAAGATCAACCGAGCCGAGATGGCGAAGATGGCACAACGTCTGATGGAACTGTTGTAGGAGTAGGCATTTCGTCCTCACACTCCCCTCCCCGCACGCGATGTGGAGCCTTGTATGATAGAAAAACCTGCCATACAAAAAATAGATGCGTGCGGGGAGGGGCTGGGGGAGGGGGCTGCGCTACAATATCCATGATGAACAAAACCGAAGCCGTACACCGCATGCAGAAGCTCCGCGAGGAGATTTGGCAAAGGAACCACGAATACTTCATTCTCAATCAATCGAATGTCAGTGAAGCAATCAGGGATGCACTCAAGAAAGAACTGAAAGAACTTGAGGAGGAATTCCCCGATCTCATCACGCCCGATTCCCCGACTCAGCGCATCGGCTCCCCGCTCGATGGCAGATTGCCGAAGGGCCGACACCTCACGAAGAAGGAATCGCTCCAGGATGCGTTTTCACATAAGGATCTGGTGGACTGGGAGGATCAAATGCGCCGCGCGCTCGATGATCCGAAGCGCATTTTTGAGCTTGTCTCGGAGCTTAAAATCGACGGGCTCAATATCACCCTGCTCTACGAGCGAACAGGTGACGCATACCTCTTCCGCCGGGCGCTCACGCGTGGAAACGGCATCGAGGGGGAAGATGTCACCCACACGATGCGCACGATCGAGGCGCTCCCCTTCTCTCTTCGTACCAATAAAACACTCCTCGCATCATCTCTCCGTTTTGTGGAAATCAGCGGCGAAGTGTACATGCAAAAAAAATCGCTGGAGCGCGTGAACAAGAATCTTCCGGAAGAAGATAAATTCGCAAACCCGCGGAATGCGGCAGCGGGATCGGTGCGGCAGTTGGATCCGAAAATCGCGGCGGAGCGTGATCTCCGGATTTTTTGTTACAGCATGAATATCGATGCAATAACCACCCTTGGTATTAAAACTCAGGTTGGGATCTTAGAGACTATCGCCGCTCTCGGGCTCCCCGTGAATCCTGAGTTTCGGGTGTTGAAAGGAGTGGAAAAAGCGGAAGCGACGCTTGCGGAATGGGCAAAGAAACGCGAAAAACTTCCCTATGAGATTGATGGACTCGTTCTGAAGGTTAATGACCTAAAGATGCAGCGTGATCTCGGCTCCACCGCCAAAGCCCCGCGCTATGCGCGTGCCTATAAGTTTGCGGCGGAGCAGGGAACAGCCATCGTGCAGGATATTGAGCTTCAGGTCGGCCGCACGGGAGCCATCACGCCCGTTGCGCTCCTCTCCCCGGTGCAGCTTGCAGGAACCACGGTCACGCGTGCCACCCTCCATAACGAGGATGAAATCAAACGACTGGATGTACGAATCGGCGATACGGTGATCGTCCAGAAGGCCGGGGACATCATTCCGGAAGTCATGGAAGTCCTCACAAAATTGCGGAAGAGCGGTGCAAAGCCGTTTCATTTTCCCGCGCACTGCCCCAGTTGCGGAAAATCTCTCAGTCGTCCCGAAGGCGAAGCAGTGCACCGCTGCACGAATCCGACATGCGAGGGAATCCGGAAGGAGCGCATTGAACATCTCACCTCACGCTACGCATTCAATATCGAGGGTTTGGGAAAGGAAACGATCGCAGAGCTCATCAAGCTTGGTTTTATAAGTGATCCTGCGGATATTTTTTACCTGACGGAAACGGAACTCTCGCAGGTTCCGCTCTTTAAGGAGAAGAAAATCGAAAATGCGCTCAGTGCAATCCAGAAAGCCCGCCAAGTTCCGCTCGATCGATTTATCTTCGCGCTCGGCATTCGCCACATCGGTCGGGAAACCGCAGAGATTCTGGCAAAGCGACTGCCGTGGAAGACATCAAAATTAACAGTGAAAGAAGAAAGGGCAATGAACATCCAGCAATCCATCTTTGATGGACCCCTAAACTCCCAAACCTCTAAACCTCTACGCTTCCTCGAGGCCATCCGTCTTTCCGATCTCCTCAAAACCCTGCAATCCCAATCCATCGAAGATCTGGAAGCGATCGAAGGTGTCGGCACGGTGGTTGCGCAGGCGGTCGTTGATTTCATAACGGACGAAGATCACCGCGCACTCATCCATAAGTTCGAAAACGGCGGCGTCGTCTGCCTGATGCCGAAAGGTTCAAGTATTCCTCAGAACTTCACGGGGAAAACATTCGTCCTCACCGGCACGCTTCCCACTCTCCCGCGCGAGACTGCAAAAAAGATGATTAAGGATCGCGGGGGAAAAGTGAGTTCCTCGGTCAGCAAGAAAACGGACTACCTGCTGTGCGGCGCCGATCCGGGATCGAAAGCGGAGAAGGCGAAAGAATTAGGAGTAACGATAATCGAAGAAGAAGCATTTCTGAAGCTGCAGTAAATGCGATGAAAAAAATTATTCCCTTCTACTTCTATTATATCCATGAATACTATCATCATCTTCTTGTACTCGATCTCTTGTTCTAGGCAAAACTTTCACCAAGCCAAGTTTAACCATCTCTTCAAGAGAATAAACTCTGGCTGATGGATCAGGTAGTTGCGATTCAGGTTGAGCACCACCGGGAACGCCTACTCTTGCATCTCTTCCTGCCGCTTCGGGATCAGGAAGGTGCCTGTGGTCATTTTTTCTCTCAACAATAGCATCCACAGGATCATCGCCATGTTCATTTGGTTCAGACATGCCTTAATGATAAAAGTTTCAAAATCATGATGCAAGAATATACATCACTTTTTTTAGGAAAACGCCCATCCTTCACCGTTCCCACATGCGCTCGGTATTCTTCGGCTATTTTTCAAAAATCGTATCACCATGCCCCAATGCTCGCCGCATTTTGGCGGCGCCAGGCCTATAGTGGTTGGAGTGCATCTTGTTGAGACTTTCTGCCTTCTCCAGCAAATCCCCGTGCGCATCGAATGCCATGGGGGCGCAGTTTTCACTTGGATTATTGGGATCGATGCCATGAAAAGATAAGCACACTCTCCGTTCTGCACCCGTTAAACCTGCATGGTCAGCGGCTTCCACAATTTCTGATCGCGTATGCCGCGCAAAAAGGAGTGCTGTATAGAGTTTAATCTGTACGGGTTCGTAGAATAACGTGCGTAGCAGAAGCATAGGATTCTGAGCTCCCCTTACAGAAGGAATATAGTCCGATAGTTTCGTGATTGCATGTGGCTGTCGCGGATCTTTTTCATTTCTGCCATGCACATGGAAGAATGGAACACATTCCTCTGGTTTCAGTGCCGTACTCCTCAGCGCGGCACACAGTGCATCATCGCCAAATTCAGAGAACATCATTCCAGTTTTCAGTTTACTCATGCCGGGTTCGTATAACCTGTTTCGAGCTGCAGCCTCCCCGGCACCATCCCCAAGATAGTGCGCAAAGTGAACCATGGGTCTCTGGGCTCCATCGATCAGAGGATCAACGATATCCAATCCGTGCACTCCGAAGAGTGTTGCCCACTCCGCGGGCGTAAGGCAGGCGCTAGGGAGAAAATCCGATAACTGATCCCTATGCGTCATTCGTAGAAACACTGCATTGTGAATCTGCGACCATGCGTCATTGAGCGCGACAGAGATAGTTTGCCTTCCTGTTCCCAATATTTCCGTCATTTCTCGAATAGAGCATTCTCTGCCCCGATAGTCCGGATGCGCGCCTTTAGACATCAGCACGAGTTCTGCTTGATGATACGTAAGGCCCGCCATGATCAAGAGTTCTTTTAATTGGCTCTGAGGAGTGCTTTGTTTAGGCGTCTCATCCTCTTCTCCCTGAAGAAGAATCTCAAGAGGCGTGCCGGTATTCGCCGGAAATGTTTCGTGCATCTCTGCGTCTTCCCTCCGTGAAATCGGTCGATTGATGCTGTGACGCGATGAGAGCCTCTGTAAGCGCTCCACTTGATCTCTCTTGCGAGAGAGAAAATCTGCTTCTTCTCTGTCACTCATTTTTCGTTTCCTTTGACCATTGCAAGTTGGTGTTTTTCTTCGGACATATTCTGCAACTTGCTCAGGGGTTGGATTAGGTATTTCTAAGTCCAGCATCATTTCCTCTATAAGCCTCTCATTTCTTCTCATAAGATCTGCAGTGCCGTCCTTGAGAGGTTGTGAGAATCCTTCTTGATGGAGAAGGTTTCGAAATCCATTTATTGCATAATGCCCTGCGAAAGTGAGAAATTCGCGTCCCTCACCGTATTCAAAACGATCTGCACCCTCTAACATCTCCATGATACCCGCCGTAAACAACTGCCCCGCTGTAATATATTTTGTGGCTTTCTTCCGAGCTTTTTTACGGACAAAACGCGAGTTTCCCATGACGAGATCCCATCGCACTTGTTCATAGTGCATCCACAGTGTCGTTGCATCATGGACTCTCTGCATGAGGGACTCCCGCGACTCGCCAGCTGCTCTCAGTACACCCCATCGTGGTATTGTTTGTTCTGTTGCGAATTCTGCCATTTGCATATGCCCTATGACGGTTCTTTCATTTGTTTCTACCGATGGAGAAAGAATATCCGATTGATTGCGATTCGGAATTTTTCGATCTATTGATTCAATCTTTTCGCTGAGTTGTTGGTTGATTCGGTCTTCTCTTTCGACCAAGTGATCGAGGCCCATGAGCGGATCGTCTAATCGCAGCCCTGGAGGAAGTTCCTCGTTTAAGGAGAGTAATTTCTCTTCACATTGGGACATTCTCTCTTGGGTACTATATTTTTTATCATCGGACACCTTTGGTGCACGGTACGTATTTGCAGCCGTTTTATATGCTCTTCTCAGACCAAGCATGGTTTTCAGATTCATGAGATCCATTTGCCTCTGTGCCTTTAGACCCGTTGGCCGCTCAACGTCGTATGCCCTTGAATCATGGTGCGATTTTTTTCTGACCTGCCGGGCATGTTGTTTCCATCGTGCGGTCGCCAGTTTTTCGAGTGCCTCCGCCAACTCATCATCTTCGGTGGGGCCATAGAGTCTTCTGGTACGGTTTGGCGAATCTTTCTGCCGATCTATTTTTTTCACCTCAGCATGGAGAGCAGAGAGTTCCTGCATCCATGCATTGATTCTCTTCATATAGAAAGGGTACTGGCTCATTTCTTGTGCAAGGCTCAGTCCTTCTTCCGTGAGGGAAGCATGTGGAGATGTTCTCTTCGTGACATGCGACTCCATTGCCTGCGCATAGGCTTGGATTCGTACTGCAAGCGCAGGTAATTCTTTTTCCATTTTTTGGCGGATTGTTTCTTCCGTACGATTCGTTTCCTTACTGGATGCCAGGTGGCGCATATATGCATACCCAGGATCCTCTATCCATATGCCAAGGAGCATCTGCATTGCTTTTTGCAGGATGTACGGATTTTGGAACAGTGTGACAAGATATTGGTTACGCGTTTTTTCCAGTATTTGAGATTGCTCTCTTTGCTTTTCTTTTGGCATCAATGGTAGATCGCTCGGTATCTGATCTATCAGTTCCATTTCACGCAAGTAAGCATGGCGATCCGGTGTTTCGGGATCATCCTCTGATGCATCGTTCTGATCAACATCGCTATCCGCTGCAAGTCTTTCTGTGAGATCTGCAATAATAGAATCTCGAATTTCTCGCAATGTGGGCCATGCACTCGCAGGAGAAGCGTATAACGTAGCGCCATCCATTTTCCCTGCCCGTATGACAAATTGGCTTCCAAATTTTTTCGATGTTTCGGACACGATAAAAAGTCGCCTCAGTCTGTTTGCAGTAAGCCATTGTTGTACGACAACATTGTCTTTTAGAACTTCTTCAAGAATATGGACATTTGCGAGAGAAGCGACTTCGCCCCATACATCGTCATCCTGATGCGCATCTCGTTCTGGAGCACCACGATCCGGGGCTTCAGGTATATGGATACGAGTTTTCATAGACGCGATATTATAAAATCTATTCGTATATTTGTAAAGTATCGGATTGATGAGAAATAATGCTTTTAAGCCAATTCTCTCAGTTCAATACTTTTCGACAAGTTTTCCTACTTTTCGAAGATCGTATCGCCATGCCCAAGTGCGCGCCGTATTTTTTCCGCAGCCCTAGAGTAATGATATCCGTAAATCTTGTTCTCACTCGTCTTCATGCTCTCTACATGTGCACTGAGCGGTACTGGCTGGCAGTCACTCTCTGGATGGTCTGGATCCATACCATGGAATGATGGGAATACTTGTCGTTCCTTGTCCCTCAAATTTACTTCCTCCATAGCCCCAATCACTTCGGATCGTGAATGCATTCCAAGAATGATGCCGGTATAAAGCTGCATTTGTGCAGGCTCGTAGAGTCCATTAAGCACTGAGTTCATACGATTATTTCCTGTGACAAGATGCGTGTAATGAGACAATGGAGTGCTGTTGCATGATTCGAGGGGATTGATCGCATCCATGCCATGCACATTGAGAAACAATGCAAGTTTTTCAGAATTGATTGCCGTCCTCTTAAGAGCTGCGGCAAGTGCGGTTCTGCCGAATTCATCAAGCATCATTCCTGTCTTCAGCTGACTCATTGCTGTCCTATATAAGTTACAATGGACTCCTTTCTCTCCTCCCGATGGACCAATATAGTGCGCAAAATCCGTGAACTGTTTTTGTGGAGCATCCAGAAGAGGATTGTCTGTGCTTATTCCATGCACTCCAAAGAGTGTGTCGAGTTGTCCTTGGCTCAAGCAAGCTCCAACGAGAAAATCTTGTAATTGATCCCGGTGGGTCATTCGTAAGAAAACAGCATTATGAATTTGGGCCCATGCATCGAGCAAAGATAAAGAAATGGTCTGCCTGCTCGTTTCGAGCATGGCTGCCAAATCACGGACTGGAATCTCTTGTCCGTAGTATTCCGGATGAGCACCGGAGGACATACGAATGAGTTTTGCTTGATAGTCGTTTAGATTGGCGATAGCAAAGAGGGCATTGAGTGTATCAGCAGGAGGGTGCTGCTCTTGTTCTTCACCTTCCAACTGTGCGAAGAATATTTCATCAGGTCGAGGAGTATTGGCAGAAAGGAAGTCGGATTTTTGTGTTTCGGTGTCACCACCCGCAGGCGCACAGAGGCTGCCATGAGATTTCACTATTCTATATCTGTTGATTTGATCTAACTTGCGCTGATTCACCTCTTCTTCTTCAGGATGGAGGAGATTTTTCTTTTTGCGATCGGAACGATTATTTGTCGAAACTGAGTAGTCGGTGATTTGTTCCGAAGTTGGATTAGATATTTGCCATTCATGCATCATACGTTCTATCAAATGATCCGTTGCGGTCACCATTTCTCTCATGCTTCCTGTTAGTGGCATAGCGTACGACTCACTATCAATGGCATTTTGTATCCCATTTTTTGCATACCATCCGGCGAACGTGAGAAATTTGACACCCATACCATATTCAAAACGATCCGCGCCATCGAGCATCCCTATAGTACCCTCCGTAAGAAGCACTCCTCTTGTTGTACGTCTTTTCGCTCGTCTTCTTGTTTGTGTGATGATAAATCGTGCATTACCCATGACAAGTTCCCACCGTAGATCGTCGTATTTCTTCCAAAGTCCCGCTAATTGCACCGTTCGTTGTTTGAGTGAATTTGCCGATTCTCCTGCAGCAAGAAGAAGACCATACTCCGGCACTTCTTTCTCCATCACAGATTCAGCAATGTCTTTCAGGCGTCCTGTTTTTGCTCCAGATGGTTCCTTTGCCTCCGTATGTTGTACCGATAGTGCAAGATCATCCGGACTCAGGTGGCTTGTAAGAAATTGAATTTGCTTATCCAGTTGATCATTTGTTGCATCATCTTTTTTAAGAGAATCGTCATAGAGATAGAGGCCTTCGATTGGATCCTCCACTTTCCATCGTTGAGAAAGCTCGGTGTTCAATATATGCAATTTCGTTTCACCATGTTGTAGTTTTAGCTTCAACCTTTTCACTTTTTCAGGTGATACTCCAAATGATATGCTCGTTTTCCAGTCAGTCCTTTGCTTTTTTCTTAGCCCAAGCATGGTCCGCATATTAATAAGATCTCTTCTTTGTGTGGTCCTTCGATTCGGAGAAGTGACTGATTCTGGAGATCGTCCGGATAGGTCATTTCGTTCTGCATTGAAAGATTGCATTGCTATGCCCGCCTGATCACCACCTTTACATATTCGTGCCGCAGCGAATTTATCAAGCGCTATCTGCAGTTCATCATCCTCGGTCGGACCATAGAGTTGTCTGGTACGACTGAGAGATTTTTTTGTCTCCACTACCACCTGCACCCTGGCATTCAGAGCAAAGAGATGATCACGCCATGTATTAATTCTCTTCATAAAGAAAGGGTATTGTCGCATTTCCTCAGCTAAAGACAGACTTTCTTCTATGGAACTTTCGGACGGCATTTTCTTATTTTTGACGCACTCTTCCATCACCACAATGTGATGATCAATCCGCGCAGTAAGTGTAAGAAGTTCTTCATCCATTTTTTTAAGCATAGTTTTTTCTGTGCGTTTGAGTTGGGAGGATGATGCCAAGTGCCGTTCATAGTTATATCCATCATCTCCCATCCACACTCCCAACAGCAGTTCCTTGGCCATCTGGAGAACGTATGGACTTTGGAATAAGGCTATAAGATACGCATTCCGTGCATCGACCATTTCTTTTGATTTTTCCAGCTGTTCCGTTTCTGGCATGACAGGCAAATACTCCATGGGAAGCTGATCGCGCATGTGCTTTGCGAGATTAAATAATGTTTGATCAGACAAATCACTTACTTCGTTTACTTGCACTGATTCTTCTTCATTGAACAAATCGCAACTTGGTTCTTCGTCTGTATTGGTATCGATCATGAGCCTATGCTGTAAATCTGCAACAATCGCGTCTCTTATTTCTCGCAATGTAGGACTGTCACCTTCAGGTGAAACAAATAATGTAATGCCGCGCTCGCTGCCTGCTCGTATGGCAAATTGATGTTCAAAATGCTGCGATGGTTCGGAGACCACAAAAAGACCTTGGATATCTCTTCGAAGAAGCCATTGCTGTACATCAACATTATTCGTCAAAGCATCTACAAGGATGTGCACATTCGCGATGGAGGCGACTCTCCCCCAAGCATCATCTTCGAGAGACATGGCCTGTTCTCGGGGATCATGACGGTTGCCATGTTGATGAATAAGGGTTTTCATGGGGGCGATATTATAAAATATAACATCCTATTTGTAAACATCGCGGTGATGAACAAAACTGCCTCCAGGTCAGTTTTCTCTACAGCCTGACGTTCATCGCCTTCCTGCGAGGACGCACACAGAAAACCTCTATCTCTTCGCCAAATCTTTCCTCCCCATCACCTGCGAAGAGGGGCACTCTTTTTGAAATACACACTCACTGCATTTTCGATTCCGCGCCGTACACACGGCTCTCCCATGACTGATAAGCAGAGGATTAATTCTCGCCCAATCCTTTTTCGGAAGCGCTTTCATGAGGTCCTTTTCAATGTTGTTTTGATCCCTGTGCTTTGTGAGTCCAAGACGCCGCGAGAGCCGCATCACGTGCGTATCCACCGCGATGCCTTCATGTTTGTCAAAAGCAACGCTCAAGATGATGGATGCCGTCTTCCGCCCGACACCCGGAAGTGTAACGAGTTGCTCCATAGTCTCCGGAATTTTCCCTCCATGTTCCTGAAGAACAATCTGACTCAATCGCAGAATATTTTTTGATTTCATATGGAAGAATCCGGTGGAATGAATTTCCTTTTCCAGCGTCTCTTGATTCAGTGCTGCAAAATCCGACGGTGTTTTGTATTTTGTAAAAAGATCCTTCGTCACCTTGTTCACCATCGCATCCGTGCACTGCGCGGAGAGAATGGTGGCAACAAGGAGTTGGAACGGGGTTTTGTAGTTAAGGAATGTGCTCGGTGGGTGGTACTCCCGCTTCAGCGTCTGGTACACGGTTTGGAGTGTAAGGCGTGGAGACACCATTTGAGTGTATATCGAGAGTGCAGAAGTGACAGAAAATGTCTGCTCTATTTTTTTAAAAAAGCGCGAAGGCAAGCTTTGCTTGCCTGGAGGGCATCCACGAAAGGGAAAGGATGTTCCATGGAAGGGAAACCGTCTTGTCGGCCATAGCCTTGGCGAAGGCTGAAGGTTTCTCTTCCATGAAATGTGGTGCCCAGGAGAAGACTCGAACTTCCACGGGATTGCTCCCACACGCCCCTCAAGCGTGCGCGTCTACCAATTTCGCCACCTGGGCACAATGATGCGAAAGAAAGACAAAATGCTGCACAGCACAACAAAGAGCAGCCCCGGCATTCTAGCGGGGACTGCATCTTTGTGAGAATAGAAAACCGGAACTTATTGCCGGATGGTGATGGTTGCCTTCTTTGGCTCTCCTAAGGCTGCCCCGTGGGTCACATTGCTTAAATTCACAGAGAACATTTCATCTGGATCGTCCTTGTCGTCCTGGAGAATGCCGATCGTAATCGTCTTCTCGGTTTCGCCCGCCTGGAAGACCAGAGTGGAATCCGCGGAAGTGTAATCCTCACCTGCCTTTGCAAGACCGTTTGTCGTTTCGTAATCGACCGAAACCGTACCCATGGCACCGCCTGTTCGCTTTACGGTGAGAGTAATCGTCTTCTCTTCTTCATCGATGTCATACTCTTCTTCAGCAAATTTGATCGATCCCGTTCCAAAGGCAATAACTTCGTCATCGATGATCGTCAGCTCCACTTCACCATTTCCCTCCGGGATCGTTGCGCCGTTCGGTTGCGTGAGGCGGATGAGTACCTTTTCATTTCCTTCGGTGTTTCCATCGTTATTGAGCGAGATTGAGAAACTCTTCTCCGTCTCACCCGAGGCAAACGAAAGTGTGCCATTGGTCGATGTGTAATCGGATCCGGCTTTTGCCGTGGAATCCACTGTTGCGTAGTTTACGCTTGCGGTCCCCGTGCTTCCCGTGCGCTGCACGCGGATCGTGATGCTGCTGAGTGCTTCGGACATCGAGTAGTTCAAAGCGCTGAAGTTAAAGGTACTCGCGCTTGATCCGCCGCTGGTCGTTCCTCCCCCGTCATTATCTTTGATCGTGAGAGTCGCAGCGTTGGGAGAGCTGATATCCGCTCCCCCTGTGGGATCGGACAACGTGATTGTAAGAGTCTCAGCCGATTCCACCCCGGTGTCATCCACGATATCAATCGTGAAGATTCTGCTCGTTTCCTCTGCGGCAAAGGAGAGGGTTCCCTGGCTTACAACGTAATCATCCACGGCCGTAGCGGTCCCCGCGGTTAATGCATACTCAACGGAGATCACTCCCTCCGCGCCACCCGTTCGGATCAACGTGATCTTGGCGGGGCTTTCATCTTCATCAACCGTAAAGTTGCTGGTTGTGAAGCGTACCGTTCCATTCGGATTGCGGCTCACGGAAGAGGATGAGCGGGAGGTTGAGGACGAAGAACTCGTCGAGGAAGAAATTGAAGATGAGGATGATGTTGTTCTGCTGCTCCGCGAGGAAGAGCTTGAAGTCGATCCCCCTTCGATGCCAAGAATTTCATCACGAAGCCTCTTCATCATTACGGCGATATCCGCCCGGGTTGCAAAGGCGCCCGGATCAAACCTGCCATCGGGGCGGCCGCGGATCACGCCGAGCTCGGCCATCTCTCCTACTGCTTCATCGAAGTACGAATCCTTGGGAACATCCGGAAAACGATCCGAGCCGAAAGAGCCGGCGCCGATACTCAACGTCGTCACTCCAAGCACAAGACCGCCGATGAAGCAGCTCAATCCAAGAACCAAGCGGGAGGGAACACGCATAGAGAAGAGAGAAAGGGTAGAAAGTGGATGTAGTATGCGAACGAATACAGGATGACGCAAGGTGCGGGTGGAAATGACACGATGTCAGATTTTTCGCAGAGCAGAGAGACATCGTCGATGCCTGTCTCAAGAACGAAGAGGCAATATCTCAGGCATTCTGACAACACGCCTCTCTCCGAAATACACTCGGATATTCGTTCGTTCTTTCGATTCTTCAAGAGGCGCACTCCTGTAGACTTTTCGTACGGATGCATACAGCGCGATCTTCCCCTCCACCGTTCGCCCCCAAAGGCACATGCATCGCCATCGTCCGCGCTTCGTACTACGACGATCTCATTTTAGAAATGGAAACAGCTGCGCGGGAAATTCTTGTAAAGGCAGGAATAGAAAACATCATTTCCGTCATCGTGCCGGGTGCGTTTGAAATTCCGCTTGCCTGCAAAAAAGTGATTCAAGAGAAAAAGGTATCCGGCGTGATTGCGTTGGGGGTCATTGTGCAGGGAGAAACGCACCATGCCGCGGAGATCGCCCGTGCCTGTACCGATGGCATCATGCAGGTTCAGTTGGAGTCTTCCATCCCAATCATCCACGAAGTGCTCTTCGTTGATTCTCTGGAGCAAGCCAGAGAGCGTGTGATGGGAGAAACAAACAAAGGCGCGGAGGCAGCAACGACTCTCCTCCGTATGATCAGCCTAGAGATGATCTGATGAGCCTCCTCAAAGAGAAACTCTCTCCTCATGTTTACAAAAAGCCGCACCTGTGTGCTCGTCGCATACGAAACATTGCATCGGGCATTAATTCTGCCGTAGGATCTGGTTTAACCTGTTCTCACTATGCCAACGCGCGTCCTCGCGGTGATCATCGGTCTCCTCTTCCCTCTCGCAGTCCTTGCGTCCGCGTTTCCCGATGTGCCCGCGTCTCATCCGTATTCAAATGCGATTTACGACCTGCAGCGCCGGGGCATTGTTCGTGGGAGCGATGATGGCAATTACTACCCGGAGAGAGAACTGAACCGCGCGGAAGGTCTGACGCTCCTCCTTCGGGCTGCAGAGGTTGAGCCGCGCGATATCTACAACGGATGTTTCCCTGATGTCGTCGGAACGTGGTACGAAACAACAGTTTGTCATGCGGCACATGAAAACATCGTAAGTGGGTATCCGGATAGAATGTTTCATGGGGACCGTATTATCAACAACGTCGAGTTCATGAAAATCCTGCTCAATGCCCTCGGGTTTTCCACGCCGGAACTCACCCTGGAAGACCAGGTCGGCATCGACTTTAAAAACGTCAACGTGAAGTCGTGGTATGCGCGCTACCTGTTCCGCTCCATGGAATTCAATCTCGTGCCGGAAGAACTGATCGAAAACAATGACTTTAAGCCGGATGGCGCAGTCACCCGCGCGCAGGCGGCCGAAATGATCTTCCGGGCACTCAATATCCCCGTGAACGAACGTACAGAGAGCGATGCAGAACAATCTTCCTCCGGAAGCTCGGAAGAGATCACGCCGACCGGTGCGACTCTCGTTCCCTTCCCCATCGATCGCACGGGGGTGACGGGAGAACGGGGCTCCGCCGCTTTTGCCTTTGATCTGGAAACTCCGGGAACCGTTCTCGTGGAAACCGCCAACCTTACCTCCTCCTCCGCCGGCATCGATTGCATCCTCTACCTGCTTGGGGAGTCCGGCTTCTCCAGCGAGTTCTTCGTTGGGTACAAGGAAGATGGAGCCTGCATGATCCGCGCCGCTCTCCGCGCAGGACGCTATCAGGTGGAAGTCCGCTCCCGGAGCGAAGGTGCGGAGTATTCTCTGAAAGCAGGACCTTCTCAGGGGGATGGGAACGATGGCTTTATCGAAGCGACGGCTCTTCTTGTTTCGTCTCCGCGCTCCGGTTCTCTTGCATCGGGGGATTACGAAGACTGGTTCCGCTTCCGGGTGGATGCAAAAAAAACCCACCGCGTGATGCTGGATTCCTCTTCCGATCTCTCTTGCGGCATCTACCCGAGCGAAGGGGTGGATCTCTTCGGCTTCCAGGGTCCGATCTGCGGAGAGAGTTATGAGTATCCTCCCGGCACCTACTACATCTCCATCAAGAAAAAGAGTGAAGCTGCAGGCATACAGACCTACTCGGTGGAGTTGAGGTAAGAATCATAAGGAAGAAGCTGCAAGTCCCCGGATTTCACACTATACTTGCATCTTGCTATGGTGAGCGACCTCTCCCCCATCCGGGATGCCATCGACGCCCTCTGTGAGGGAAAGTTTGTGATCATCGTGGATGATGAAGATCGCGAGAACGAAGGGGACCTGGTGGTTGCCGGGGAGTTTCTCCGGGAGGAACAGATGGCCTTTTTGATTCGAAACACGAGCGGTATCGTTTTTCTCGCGCTCAGCAATGCCATCGCTGATCAGCTGGATCTTCCGCCGATGGTTGCGAAGAATACATCGAAGCGAGGGACCCCCTTCACCGTCTCGATCGAAGCAGCGCAGGGTGTGGAGACCGGCGTTTCCGCTCGTGATCGCACGACCACCGTTCGCACGGCGATCAATCCCGTGGCGAAGCCGGAGGATCTTTCGCGCCCTGGCCATATTTTCCCGCTCCGTGCGGATAATGGAGGAGTGCTGAAGCGCGCAGGGCACACGGAGGCATCGGTGGATCTCATGCGATTGGCGGGCTTGCGGGAAGGGGCGGTGGGCGCGGAGTTGATGCATGAAGATGGCACCATGATGCGGCTTCCTGCCCTTAAGGAATTCGCTCAAAAATACGATGTGAAGATCATCTCAATCGCGGATCTCATCGCGTACAGAAACCGGAACGAGACGTTCGTCCGCCTGGAAGCCGAAACGGAACTCGAAACGGAAACTGGGGTGTGGAACGTAAGAATCTACCGGGATTCCCTCAAAGGCCTCGAACATGTTGCCCTTATTAAAGGAGATCTCTCGCCGCTCAAACCCACTCTCGTCCGCGCGCATTCGGAGTGTTTAACAGGCGATGCGTTCGGCTCGCTCCATTGCGATTGCGGAAGCCAGCTCCATGCCGCCATGAAAATCATCGCATCCGAAGGTGAAGGCATCATCCTCTACATGCGCCAGGAAGGCCGCGGCATCGGTCTGACGAATAAGATAAAGGCCTATGAGCTTCAGCGAAAGCACGGCCTCGATACGGTGGAAGCAAACACAAAACTCGGATTTCCGGCTGATCTGCGTGATTACGGAGTCGGTGCACAAATATTGAAAGACTTGGGAGTTTCAAAAATCCGGCTCCTGACAAATAATCCACGGAAAATTATTGGGCTCCAGGGTTTCGGCCTGGAGGTGGTGGAGCAGCTTCCAATTCAGGTTCCTCCTCACCATCCAAAGCAAGTACGGTATCTTCAGACAAAGCAGGAGAAGCTAGGACATTTGCTTGGCCTACGCGATACCTGATCGATAACCGAGCGACTGATGCTATCGCGGCTTCATACTCCCGAGTGTTCCCTCGGCCGGCTTGTAATAAACGCAGAGCTTCCTGCCTCGCATATGCCAGTTTTTGCTCATCACTTGGCTCAATTTCAGCCATACGAAATATACTGAGCGCAGGAAATCGGTGTGTCAAGAAAGATGTACATTACCGTTTTTTTGGCTTATAATAGAAGGGCATTAAAAGCATTCATAGATACCCAAGAAATTGCATAAAGACGTCTGTTCGTACGCGTGAATTTGTTCTAACCTCCGCTACTATAATTTCTCCCATTCAACATCATGAATACAGCAGATGGACATAGTGGGGATTGCAAGACTGAATATGTTTTTAATGTCACTGGAGCCGATCAAGACAAGATCGCATTAATCGCGCGCGAGACAGGCACTGTCGTTCGATTTCCAAAAGGCGGTGATACTCATCTTGTTGTGCTTTGCCGAGATCAAGGCGAAGTAGTAGACAAAGATGGACACTTTCGCTGGGTTGCCTCTCTACTACACATTAATAGTACGCAAGAGGCGCTCACAAAAGCCGACATAGCATTTAGAGAAGATACGAATGGAAATCATACTCACAATGATCATTCTATGGGAGAAGAATCTCCCACCGAGGTAACAGTTATACCCCAAGTAAGCAATAGAACAGATGAGTCTGCACCTGTTGCATATGTAGAGCATTTAACTGAAGCAATTAGACACCTGGGCCAAGGAGATGTAGATGATACATCTGGCTTGAGTGATGCTGAGATTGCGATGAGAGTAGCGGGAAATTTGGGGCGACAAAAAGATAATGGAGATTGGTGAAAACTCATTGAGTAACTTTCTGTGAAAGTCAGAAAGAAATCATGGCATTTCGCAGGGGGATTTATCCCACTTTATTCAGAGCCACCTTCGATAACCATTCTTCCTTTATTTCCATCTTCTTTTGATGACGCTGTCTCGTTGCATTTTGCATCTCAACCAATAAAGCATCAGGATCGTGCACTGTCACGGTCGAACCGTCTAATGATCGCTCATTCGCTTTAGATTCACTATCCTCCATAAGATGGAGTGTACAAAAAATGTCGACTTCTGTGAATTTTTTTCCAGTGTTTTCGCTCCACCCTTTCCTAAGGCAGATTAACCCAATAATGGCAATAATCTGTGAAACTGCAGTACAGGAAATCCAATAACCGTCTCTCTTTCTCCCTCGATCATTGTGATCAGCCTCTCCCCTTCTCCCTCGATCTGGAACGCTCCGGAGCGGTCTTGCCAAAGACCAGTCTTGATCCACCATTCAATATCATCTTCTGTGAGAGTCCTGAAGAAAACTGACGCGGTGGAGACATCGGTGTGCACCTTTCCATTCCTCTGGATGGAGAGGCCGGAATGCACGATGGATGTTCTACCAGAATGTAACCGCAGCATGCGCCGCGCATCTGCCGCATTCACGGGTTTCTCCAAAAGTTCACCGTCCTGCGAAACAACGAGCGTGTCGACGCCGATCACCCACCGATCAGGATACCGTTTCGAAACGACAGCAGCCTTGGCCTCTGCAAGTAGCTTTGCTCGCTCAATCGGATCAGCTTCTACGATCAATGATTCATCAAAATAACTTGGAATCACCTCGAAGGAAACTCCAAGGGATTGAAGAATGGCTTTTCGCTGCGGACTCTGCGAGGCGAGAATGAACATGAGCATTATTGTACGTCATGCTGAGCGTAGTGAGTCCCGCTAGAGCGGGACGAACGAAGTCGAAGCACATCGCAATTAGGAATATCGCTAGCACCAGCGAGGTGCTTCGACTCCGCGCATCGCGTCCTTACCGGACGCTCACGCTCCGCTCAGCATGACGTACAAAATCAGCGTGCCTTCGACTTAATGATTTTGATCGCTTCCAGAAGCTCTTCGTCCCTCTCTCCCTGAACGCTCTCGGGCAAAGCAATGGTGGGCTCCACTCCTTTGCCGTTGATTTCCTGGCCGCTTGGCGTCAGCCACTTCGCGACTGTAATTTTTACCGCCGCTGCGGCCTTTCCGTGATCGGGCGTGAATTCGATCGCTTCCTGTACCGTTCCCTTTCCAAAGGTCGTCTGCCCCATGATCTCCGCGCGCTGGTGATCTTTCAGCGCTCCCGCGACAATCTCCGAGGCGCTTGCAGAGCCCTTGTTCACGAGGACGACGACGGGCAGATCCATGGGCACGGGCCGCGCGCCGCCAACGGTTTTGTATTCTTCCTTCAGTTTCCGCCGCTCGACCGTGACGACCGTTGTCCCCTCTTTCAGGAAGTGCGAAGAGACAAGCACCGCGGCATCCAAGAGGCCTCCCGGGTTATTGCGGAGATCGACGATGATGCCGACCGGCGCCTTTTCCATGACATCCTTCATCGCCTGGTTGAACTCCGTCATCGCTTCGCGGCTGAACGAATTGATCCGGATGATGCCGACTCCATCCTGCGTCGTCACAACCAGATCTTTCAGAACGATCGTTCCGCGAACAACCGGGATGACTATTTTTCCTCCGGCGTCCTTCCGCATGATGGTGAGACGAACCGTGCTCCCTTCGGGACCCCGAATCAGGCTCACCGCATCGTTCAGATTCATTTTTTCCACATCGGTATCATCCACTGCGATAATGCGATCCCCCGCTTTCACTCCCGCTTTCATTGCGGGCGAACCCTGGAGCGGCGTGATCACTTCCACGCCCCCCTCCGGGTGAATCTGCACCTGCGCGCCGATGCCGGAGAACGTATTGCCGCCCTGAATCTGCTCCTGGAAGCGTTCGTTGCTCACGGGACGCAGGAACACCGAATAGGGATCGTTCAGCTTCTGCAGGATTGTTTCTGCAATCGAGTAGGCGATTTCTTCCTGATTGATCCTGTCTTCGTAGAGGAACTTCTCCTGCACCAGCCCCCACACGGTTTCGAGAAGATCGCTCCGCGGAAGAGCCGTCTTATTCACTCTCCCCGGACCATCCACCATCCCCGTTTCGATCGTAATCGTTCCTTTCTTTGGAGCGGTATCGGTCTTGCGACTTGAAGTCTTTTTTTCCGTCGGAGTCGGTCTCTCTAGTGCTCCCTTGTCGATCGCAGGAGCTTTCAGCGGTGCATGAACCTTGGCAGCAAAACGCTCGAGGAGAAGGGAGAGTTCTTGCGCGGTCACAGCGCGGCTCCATCCGAAATTCTTCGGAGTGAGCGGTTCGAGGAGCTTCCAGGAAACAGCCTGCGCAACGAGCTTTGCCGGCCTCGCACCCCGCACATCCGAGAATCCGTTCGAGGTTCCGGCTTGCGGTTCCATTTGCGCAAGGCGGAAGAGAATGTCCAGTGCTTCTCCCCGGGTGACCGTGGTGCTCCACTTCCCTTCCCTGCCCCAGTCTGCAATCGCATTCACCGCACGCGCGACGCCGATTTCCTTCTTGGATTCCGGCGGTACGTTTTGGTAGGGAGAGGAGTACTCCCCCGCGAGAGATCCAAAGAGGGCAATCACCGCCTTCCGCACAAAATCGCTCCGCGTCACGCGCTCGCCGGCGCGGCGCATGATCGTCGGCCCGTCCCCTATGTCAGAAACCGCAGTAAGCGATGCGCGCGTCTGCCAAAGAGAGGCAGCCTGCATGGAAGGCGCATGGAGAACGAGGAGCAGGACGAGACCTGCCAAAGAAAGTCTTCGTATCACGGGGCACAGTATACTTAAGCGGCTGTCGGTCTGACAAATACCTCCTGGCGCAATCGGTACCCGAATTCCTTGGTGTCCTCCTTGCGGTGAAAGAGGTGTGCAAGGAGTGCAAAACCGCCAAAAACGTATACAACGGCAGGAAGAAGAACAAGACTGACTCCCGCCATGGGTCCCGCGTACCCAAAGAGTTCGCCGATCGTTCGGGGATGATTCGCCAGAGTCTCCGGGAGGCTGACCGCGATATCGAACGCGCTGTGGAGGAGGATGCTGTAGAGGAGGCCGAGCATCATCATCATGTGCTTGTAGAGCTCCACGCGCGACACGCCGGTTGTTTTCGAGAGGAAGATGAGCAGCCGATGACGCTTGCCGCGCGCGCGATCATCTTCGAGCGCAGGTTTGGCAAAAAAGGCGAGCCCGTAGAAGTATCCGAGTACTCCGGAACACGTGATGTGCACCATGTTCGTGATGATGGAACGGCCGAAGACGCTGCCAATGAACGTTCCCCACGCCGGAGTCTGGGGCTCCACGAGGTAATTAGTGACGAACGCGATGAAATAATTGGGGTTCACGATATTTTCCGCGAATGCGAAACCAATCGCCGCAATGATGCTGAGTTGCATCACGTCGTTCACGCTCGCAAAGTACGCGGGATCGCTTTTTCGAGTGACCCAGTGTTTGCTCCATTCTTCGATGACGCCAACGAGTGCAAAGCTCACGACCGTCACCGCCACGCTTGCGGAGATCACTCCCGCTTCCCCCGTCAGCGCCTGGGTGACGAATGTCCGGGAGCTCTGCATAAAGCTTGCGGGCATCACCCGGAAGAGGAAGAAGTGGAGCTCGTAGCCCTGCCGCACGACGTGGTCGTAGAAGAGGATCGGCGCGGTCGAGAGCATGCCCGCTAAGAACGTAAGGAGGACGACCGAGAATCTCTTCATGTGGTACCGGAGGAAGAGGAGGCACCAGATCGCCGCGGGGACGAGCGCGATCAGAGCCGCAAGGAGCGTCGCCATCCGTTCCTCCATCGTGTGATCCTTCAGAATATTGATTGCGATCCAGAAGATGAACGTCCCGAGTACCTCCGCTTTCATCCGGGAATCCCACGGACCGAAGAGAAACTTCCAGAGTCCGATGATGATGATGACCGCAAGAGCGATAATGAACGGATTTCCCGCCGCTCCGCCCGCTGCGAGCGTATGGACGAAGTGAATGATCACCCATGCGATGATGCTCCCTGTAATAAAGGAGAAGAGCATCCCGCCGGATCTCCCGCGGCGCATCGCGGTGAGCGCGAGCAGCATGGTCAGGAGCCCGAGGAACAGAAATCCCGAAAAGCCGAAAATCGCAAAAATGTGGCTCAAATCAGGATATTATAGCAAATTTTCGAGCGTCTGTCCTTCCCCGAATGGGCTGTAAAATTTGAATCTGGGGCGACCGATGGGTCTCGAACCCACGACCTCCAGGGCCACAACCTGGCGCTCTAACCAACTGAGCTACGATCGCCATACCTTCTTTATTGTACAGATTCTCCGCGTGTCGACGTAGGTATTGGCTTTAAAAATATTCCACAACCTGGCGCTCCCCGCCCTGAGTGACCGAGCGTAGAGAGGGAATCGAAGAGTAACCAACGAAAGCTACCCGCCCGATCCGTACCGGATCGGTACGGGCGGGCGATCGCCATACCGCAGAGAAGTATAACGGGAGCTTTGAATTCGGACATCTTTATTACGGCTTCTTCTCTAGTGGCGGAATCGGCATCGGCGGTTCCTCGTGTTTGCCTTCGTCCTCCGGGAGCTCCGCGCGGATAATCGCAATCGGTTCTTCCGGTACGGGGGATGGCGGAGAGGTAAGCAGCATGGGAGGAGTGACTTTCGGAAGTTCTTTCGGAGGAGCTTCTTTTGGAACAGGAAGGGCTTCCGGTTTCTTCTCTTCTGCTTTCTCCATTCCCTGCTTCAGCCAAGAAGGCATCACGCCATTTTGCGTTGCCGGGGGCTCTGTTTTCTTTGCATCCTGCGGAGCTGGTTCCTGCGGTGCCGGCGCAATGGGTGATGGAGGAGGTGGTATGACAGGAGGAACCGAAACAGGTTTTGGGATTTCATTCGCGGGAGCGGGTCGCGGAGCAGATGGAGGAGGAGGCGGTGCTTTTGGTATGGGCGGCACGGGATTCGCCACTCCGTTTGGCTTGGGAGATTGCACCGGAGGAGGAGCGATCTTGGATCCCGGCGTCGTTACCGGAGGGACGGAAATCTTTTCCTTGGAAGAAGGGGTAAGCCACGGGGGAAGTTGCGCTGCTTCACCCTGCGGAGTCGCTTCTTTCGAAACCTGCGGTATCGGCTTCTTCACTTCCGGAGGAGGCGGCAACGGTTGCTCAGGCTTTCTCACGGGAGGTGGCGGCACCGGTTGCGCCGCTTGGGGTTGGGGTGCCGGTTTTGGTAATTCGGGCGCTGGGGATGGCTTCTTTCCATCCGCAACATCCGGAACAACGAGCTTCATAGGGAGCGGTTCATCCGAAGGTTTCTTGGGTGCCGCCGATGCCTCGATGATTTTTGGAACGCGCTCGGGAGTACCTTCCTCTCCCTTGCCAAAAATACTTTGCTTATAGATCTGGAGCATCTCCTTGAGAGATTTGTTTTCACTTCGTCCTTTCACAGAGAGGAATCCGAGAGTCGCACCGGTAAGAATCAGAAGAAGAACAAGGACGAAGAGAACAACGGTCAGGATGAATCCCGCCGTGCGGAGCGCTCCGCGGAAGAAGCCGCCTCCGGCATTCACGGGTTCGGAAGGACCCGTTCCGCCGTAGACGGTGATGGATTCTTTTGCGGAAGAAATAATCCGTCCGCCTATTTGATCCGTGAGCGTGAGTTGTACTTCATATGCTCCGGCCTGCGAATACAGATGAACCGGTGTCAGAAGGTAGCTCTTCGTGCCGTCGCCGAATTCCCACATCGGAAGAACCGTCGGATCCCGTGTGTTCTCGCCGACCGGAGAAAATGTCACCGAAAGATCCTCCGATACGACATCAATGCGCAAAGATCCCGTGGCCGTCGGAGACGAGGGCGCCTCGGTGCCCGCAGGCTGCACGGTAAATTCTTTCTGAACATTCGAGAGGATCGCTCCAAAAGGATCGCGGAGGGAAACGCGAACGGGGAGCACCCCCGGAGCATCCGGCTTTAAGAGGAGCGTCGGCACGGTGGTCTCCGTATCCGGCGCGCCGTCACTCTGGAGATCCCAGGCGTAGGAACTTGTCCCAAGCGGGGCATTCTCCACGGTGAGCGAAAACTCGTTCCCCACGGTGAGGAACGGAACGTTCGCGACGATTCGGGGATCGCCCGGAGGGGCGGACGGAATGACACCATTGCCGAAGGCAATTTTCTGCATCAGTGTTTCGGATCTCCCCGCGCGGTCCATGACGGTGAGCGCAACATCGCGCCAGGATTCACCGCTTCGCGGCTGAAGGAGGATCGTGATCTCCTGTCCGCTTCGTTCGAAGGCGGTTGCCTGAACATCGTTATCGTTCGTCAACGTCCCATCGCCATCGCTATCCTCCTGAAGGTTGAGATCGAGTGAAAAACGGGAAGCTCCTCCCTGCGATTCCGATGCGTCGAAACGAACGATACCGCCTTCCGCGGGGAGGCGGAGAACGCGCTCAACAGGATCTTTGGGTGGGAGCGTTGTGAGGATCGGAATCAGGGGCATCGATGAATCGAAGACGACGATGATTCTTGCTTCGCTCATTTCTCCGTTCGCTCCAAGAACCCGAAGCTGCATTCCGCGCTCGCGCTCGGATGGTGCGGGCACAATGTTAAGAGGAAATACGCTTCCGTCGAAAAACGAGGGGTGCACGCGATTGTCGGCATCGTTATCCGGAACGGTGTCTCCGTCGCTATCAACTGCGGTATTCACATCGATGCGGTATTCGGCGATGGAGCCGGTCGATTCGTCCATATGGAGGAGGAGCGTGCCCCCGTCCGCCGGCAAAACGACACGCCGCTCAAGCCCGATTGCGGGCGGCGAAGAGCGGAGCACCGCGCGGACGAATGAAGATTCAGTGGGATCGATCTCGATTTTTGATTCGCTGCGAAGCAAAAAAGCATACGTCTCTTCGCTTGTATCTCCCGAACGAACGGCGAGACTGAGGTTCACAAGTCCTTCGTCCGGAATCACGGTTTCAAAAAAGCGGCCAGCCTGTGTTTTGAGAATTTGTTCATCCTTCGCAAGCACCCACGAGTAGACGGGGTTTTCGAGTTTCGTTTCAACCCCGATCGTAACGGGTTCCCCTTTGGTCACGGTCAATTCCCAGGGCATCGTTTGGAGCGATGCCGAAAGAGGGAGAGAGAGGAGCGCGATCGCAACGAGTCCCCCGGAAATCCGCCACATGCACGAAAAGAGGGAGCGCATCGTTCTTCTTATGGGAAGAAAGACGGAAGTTCCTCCGTAAAGAATCCGACGATGACCCGCGCAAAGAAGATGATGATGAGCCCGATGATGGTGTAGATGATGATTTTCTTCGCCCTCTGCGCCGAGTTTTCGGACCCTCCGCCAAGAATCAGAAAAAATCCCGCGATGATGATCATGATCACCGCAACGAGCGCGAGGAACGACAGAATAAAATTGATGATGCGGACAATGAGCTCGCGAATATCGCCTACGCCGATTGTGGGTGAATCTATCTGCTCTGCCAGATCATCGAGTTTGTCCTCCATGGGACTCGCATTCACCATCGGCGCCACCGCATGCTGGGTGAGAGCTCCCGCGGAAATGCCGAGAGTAAAGGCACAGACGGTAATCGCAAGAAAAAATCGCACGGAATTTATGTGGTGGGACCCGGACCGGGTCCGGGAGAGGAGCCGGCAGTGATGATATCGATGACGAATTCGACGATGACGAAGGCAAGGAGAACGACGATGAGTCCGACGATCGCCCAAATGATCATCTTCCTTGCGCGCTGAATCGCGCCGTCGGATCCAAAGCTGAAGATGAGGATAATACCGGCGGCGATGATGACGATCACCGCCGCGATGGCGATGAACATCAAAATGAATCTGATGATGTCGGCAATCGGTTTCACAATGTCGGTTTCTTCCCGGATACCCGTTCCCTGGAGCTCCTCCTCGGCTTTCTCCAACCCTCCGATCAGTCCTTCGCCATCGAAAACTGAGGCGGTGAATCCGGCGCCAAAGTGCACTGCGGCAGCAACCGTAAAACCGGCGATAAGAGCGCCGAAGAGCAGAAATACCGGTCGTTTTGTACGCTGTGAAAGCATCGAAATAGTATACCACAAAATCACTTCTCCCGAAACTGCTACACTCCCTCTGAATTGCTGTTTCTATGGCTTTTGCAGATGACGTTCGCGCTTTCCACCGGGGCGCCAAAGGCAAAGTACGCATGATCCTTACGGAGAGGATCACCTCGCGCGAAATTCTGGCAAAAACCTACACCCCGGGCGTCGCCATTCCTTCACGGGATATTGCGGATGACAGGGAAAAAGTATGGGAACTGACGGGACGCAGATACAGAGTCGCCGTGATTTCCGATGGATCGGCTGTTCTGGGCTTGGGAAATATCGGACCGGAGGCGGCGCTCCCCGTGATGGAAGGAAAAGCAGCGCTCTTTAAAGAATTTGCGGACATCGATGCGTTCCCGATTTGTCTCGCAACGCAGGACAAGAACGAGATCATCATGATTGTGAAAGCGCTCGCACCTTCGTTCGGCGGAATCAATCTGGAAGACATCTCAGCTCCCCGTTGTTTCGAGATTGAAGAGGCTTTAAAGAGAGAACTTGATATTCCCGTCTTCCACGACGATCAGCACGGCACGGCGATTGTTGTTTTAGCGGGGCTCCTTAATGCATTGAAAGTAAGACGTCATGCTGAGGAGGCCGGCACTCTCCTTCGAGACGATTCTCCGCTTCGCTCCGAATCTCCTCAGGATGACGTGCCGGCCGTCTCGAAGCACATCCGCAACACAAAAATTGTCATCTCCGGAGCCGGCGCCGCGGGGACCGCCATCGCGCGGATGCTCCTTGCGCAGGGATTTACGAATCTCCTCATCGTTGATTCCAAAGGAATCATCAGCAGAAACCGCGGAGATCTCGACTCCGAAGCGAAGATGTTCCTGGCGGCTGCGACGAACAAGGAGAATATCGATGGAGCGCTCAAAGAAGCCATGAAAGGGAGCGACGTCTTCATTGGAGTCTCGGCAGCGGGACTCGTGACAAAAGATATGGTGCGATCAATGGAAAAAGATCCGATCATTTTCGCGCTCGCAAATCCGGACCCCGAAATTCTTCCATCGGATGCAAAAGAGGCGGGCGCAATGATCGTGGCATCCGGCCGGAGTGATTTCCCGAATCAGGTGAATAACCTTCTGGCATTCCCGGGAGTGTTCCGCGGCGCACTCGATGCGGGAGCAAAGACGATCACGGAAGAAATGAAAATCGCGGCGGCCATCGCACTTGCGGCCTGCGTGGAGAAACCGACCGCGGAAAAAATTCTGCCGGATCCGCTGGAGAAAGGAATCGCTGAACGAATTGCAAAGGCGGTGAGCGGCGCGGCATGAGTCTCATCCCTTCCGGTTCTATTTTCGTAATCGCCACCACGTCATGAGGAGTGAAATCCCGATGACGATGAAGAACGTCGCAACGATGTACGCGATGAGATCGGGATTCGCGAGGATCGCGAGCCCGAAGAAGAGACAGAGGATTCCGTTCACGAGGAACGAGGAGCCAAACGGCGACCGCGCCGGAATCGACGAAGGACGGTTGAGGAAGAAAAACATAGAGGAATACTACCACGACCCGTTATTCCTGCGCCGTGGAGACCGGATCTCCCGCGATCTGCGGCCCGAAAATCTGCTCGATGACGGTGAGGACTTTCGGCGTATCGCCGACGTAGATCACGATGCGCTTCGCAAGATGGTAGATGTGCACCGGACCCTCCCACGCGATTTCCTCTCCCGCGATGTGCTTTCCATCGGAAGAAATTTTTGCCTTGTCCACGAGCGCCGCTTCCACCGACTCGTAACGAAAGTAGCGGTACTCTTCGCCTTCGGTCGATCCCATGACGCTCTCTCCCGTAAAGGGAAGCTCGGCAGCGCTCAGAGGTTGTGGCTCCACTTTTCCCGTACAAGACGAGAGGAGAAGCGCGCAGGTGATACCGATGATTGAGACGTTCTTTAATGAATTCATGTGGACAGGGCCGGGGTAGTCTAGCGTGGTCATAGGCGGAAGGGCATCCCTTATTTGCTCAATTTGGAGAATAGCGGAATGATGGTTTCCATGAGAAAAAACGCATCTCTGCTCCTCCTTCTTTGTTTCCTTCTTCTTCCCCTCAGAGCGGAAGCGGAGGACCGCCTGGAAAATCTGTGTCATTCAATCGCAGTCTTTCGAGATGCTTCTTTCGAACACCCGAATCTTTCTTCGATGTTCTATGCACTCGAAGAGTTCTGCCGCGAAGATGGAGGAGAGACACTTCCGGAAATTGATCCTCCGTTCCCGATCGGTCTTCCCCATATGGGCTCCTCCCGCATGATCCCCTATTGTCCAAGTGGCACAGGACCGTTCGGCATCACCTGCCAGAACGCGGTGCCGCTCGGATGCGTGTGGTACTGCCTCGAACACGGGGAGATGAAACTGCATCCTCAGGAGTAATCGATCGTTTTACGATGAAGTGAGAATGAGAAAGTCATCCTTTCGCTTCACGAAGGAACGAACATGGAATACAATTCGCCATTGATGTACTCCCTGCCCCCCCTCCCCTACTCCTACGACGCACTCGAGCCGCACATCGATGCGAAGACGATGGAGATTCACCATACGAAACATCATCAAACGTACATCGATAAAGTGAACGCGGCGCTCGAAGGGGCGGAGTTCGCAGGAAAACCGATTGAAGAAGTGATCGCGCAGCTCTCGAGCATTCCCGATGCCAAGCGCGGCGCAGTGAGAAACCACGGTGGCGGGCATGCAAACCACTCCTTCTTTTGGCAGATCCTCGGTCCTGATGGCGGAGGAACGCCGGGAGGAGAACTCCTGAATGCGATCAATGCGGCATTCGGAAGTTTTGAAAAGTTTAAAGAGGAATTTGGGACCGCGGCGGCGAATCGCTTCGGATCCGGCTGGGCATGGCTTGTCCAGGATGGAGGAGCATTAAAGATTACGAGCACCGCCAACCAGGATTCACCGCTCATGGGAAAAGAGATTGCGGGATGCACAGGCACTCCGCTGCTTGGTCTCGACGTGTGGGAGCATGCGTACTACCTCAAATACCAGAACAAGCGCCCGGATTACGTCAAAGCGTTTTGGAAAGTAGTGAATTGGAAAGAAGTAAGTAAAAGATACGAAGCCATCTGATAGAACCCACCCCGTGACATAAAGATATTGTGCAAATTCTTCTCTCAGTTGGTTGGAAGAAATAACCTTTTTACTTACTATAGATATTCCAGTATCTTAAATTTCAAGATGAGTCATGGAATATTTAGACATAGTTTCTTGAAAACTTTTTTAACTAGAGGTTTTTTGAAGCCAATTTTTAAATCATTGCTTTATAAGAAAGAAGATCATATACATAGTGATTTTGTTGAGGTAGTAAATAATTTTGTAGTCAAAATTGAGCAAGATATAAAACCTAAAAATGAAATATTAACTATTTACTGGCTTTCTATTGTCCCAAAATTATTTTTTGAAATGATTTTTATTGAAGATAAAATAGGAAGAACGTATTTAAATGTTGTTAAGAATGCAACACAGAGTAAAGGGGAAGAATGTGCATATATTACCCAAGCATTTATTCTATGGAACCTACAACAAATTTTACAAAATAATCAGGAATATAAAAAGAAGATGGGATTTACGATTAATGACTTAGAAAACATAATAAATATTATCTTGGGAGAAAATAACAAAGTCCTTTCAAAACTTAAGAAGTATAGAGAAAGATTTGACCTTAAAAAACTAGGGGTTGATCCGGGATTTGTTGACCCAAGAGATTGGCCTATTATTTATGTATGGGATATTTGTGACACATTAATCGATGATAAAAAAGTATTGAAAGATACTATGCAGAAATGGAATGATGATGTTTTAAAGAAAATGGAGCTCATTACATTAGTAATGCACTTTATTGGCGAACAGACTCAAATCTCATTGAAACTAGCAAAAGTCTAAACATTTATCCCCTCATCCACTTCCACATTTCGATCGAGAAAAACGTTCCGAAGAGAGTCACACCCGTCCAAAACCAGAATGATCCAAGCGCAAGAACCCCGCGCCGGAATTCTTCGTTCTGCATCGCCGCATTGATCACGGTCGGATGTTCCCGGTCCATCGGTATGCCCCCGATCAGGATGTCCCCGACCAAAGGAACAGTGACGGTGAGTGAGAAGAGCAATGCAAATGCGAGCGCGAAGCCGCAGAGGATTGCAAGGAAGAGGTGGAGATGATTGCGTGCGGTCATCTATGGCCATTGTAGCAAGAAATACACTTCGAGACGGTCCGGTACGTCACCCTGAGGAGCGAGCCCCGCAGCCGCGGGACGAGCGTCTCGAAGGGCGTACCGGACCTCCTCAGTGTGACGTCTTTTCTCCTTGACCTTACTTTTCCCCTCCTTATACTACGGCCAACTTCCGCGGAGTATTGAGTGCGTTTTGAGCTCGCGGGATCCGAACCGGTCTTCCCTCCCTTTCTATGGGAGGAAAAGTCCGAACGATCCCTTCCTTTTTCTTAACGCACCCTTATGGCCTCCAAAAAGAAGAAAGTCTCAGCCAAGAAACCCCTCAAGAAAAAGATCCTGAAAGTGAAGAAAGCTCCGGAAAAGAAATCTGCGCCTTTGGCAAAGAAGCCAGTCGCGAAAGAAGTTTTGGTAAAGAAAGTGGAACCCGCGGAGCGCAAATCCAAAGTGAAGAACATCCCGCGGCAAAAGTCCGTTGCAACCTATAAATTTAAGGAGGACAAAGCGATTCTCCCCACGGAAGGGCCGAGTTTGCCGCGTCTCAAAAGCGCGGTACCAGCCGTATTTAAGGATCTCCCGGCAAATCTTCAACCCACGAAAGTGATCGACGAGCGCGTGTACCTAACGGAAGGGGGAACGGATGACACGGAACTCCCGCAGCTCATTTCCGTGCAGCTCCAGAGTTACCGCTGGCTTCTGGGAGAGGGAATCTCGGAGCTTCTGCAGGAAATCAGTCCGATCACCGATTTCTCGGGACGAAAAATGGAGGTGCACTTCCTGGGGCATACCTACGATCCCCCGAAGTACGATGCGGAAACTTGCCGCAGGAATAACTTAAGCTTCGAAGCCGCGCTGAAAGCGCAGACGCAGCTCATCAACAAGGAGACGGGTGAAATCAAGGAACAGGATGTGTTCCTTGGAAGCATTCCTCTCATGACCGACAACGGCACATTCATCATCAACGGAATTGAGCGCGTCGTCGTGAACCAGCTCGTGCGGTCGCCGGGCGTCTTCTTCCGTCAGATGCCGGAAAACCCGCGCTACCACGGGGCGAAGATCATTCCGAAACGGGGCGTATGGCTGGAAGTGGAAACCGATCGCAAGGGCATCATGACCTGCAAAATCGACCGTAAGAGAAAAATCCCGATTACGCAGCTTCTTCGGGTATTCGGCTACGAAACGGATGAAGAAATTCTGGAAGTCTTCCGTGATATCACGGACCCCGAGCACGATTACATCCAGATGACTCTGGATCGCGATCCGATGCGCACGGTGGAGGATGCCTACCAGAGCATCTACCGCAAAATCCGCCCGGGAGATCTTGCCACCCCCGATAACGCCAAACAGCTCATCGACGGCCTCTTTTTTGACTTTAAGAAGTACGACATGGGACAGATCGCACGCTACAAGATGAACCGTCGTTTTCAGCTCGATACCCCGAACGACGAGCGCTACCGCGTGTTCCAGGTCCAGGACTGGATACAAATCCTGCAGGAACTCGTGCGCCTGAATAACGGAGTCGGCGTCGCGGATGATATCGATCACTTGAGTAATCGTCGCGTGCGCTCCGTGGGAGAACTCGTGCAGAACAAATTCCGCGTTGGATTAGTGCGCACCGAGCGCATTACCAAGGACCGCATGACCGTGATGGATCTGGAAACGGTGACTCCGATGCAGCTCATTAACTGCCGCCCGATTACGGCGGCGATGCGCGAATTCTTCGCCAGCTCCCCGCTCTCACAGTTCATGGATCAGACGAATCCCCTCTCGGAACTGGCCCACAAGCGCCGTCTGTCCGCCATGGGTCCGGGAGGACTTTCCCGCGAGAGAGCCAGCTTCGATGTCCGTGACGTGCACACGAGTCACTACGGACGCATCTGCCCGATTGCGACTCCCGAGGGTCCGAACATCGGTCTCGTGGTGCACCTTGCAAGCTATGCGCGGGTGAATGAATACGGCTTTTTGGAGACTCCCTATCGGGAACTCGCTCAGACCGTGAAGATGGATGCGGATCATCTCCTTGGACGGATGATCGGAGAAACGATTCGCGATGGCCGCACCGTGCTCCTGAAAGAAGGAGATGTTGTGGAGAGCAAAGCCATAGCAAACAAAGTGGTTTCGATTTTGAAGAAGGAGGGTCGCAAGGAAATTCCTGTGCGCGCCTACGTGACGGGGAAAACGATGTTCGTGGATGCGGAACAGGAACGCCACATCACGGCTGCGCAGGCGAACAGCGCCATGAACGAGAAAGGCGAATTCCTGGATCTCCGGGTCTCCGCTCGACACGCAGGCGAGCCGTTAATCGCACACGTGAAAGATTTGACGCACATGGACATGTCCCCGAAGCAAATCCTCTCGATTTCAACGTCGCTCATCCCGTTCCTGGAACACGACGACAACACGCGCGCCTCCATGGGAACGAACATGTTACGACAATCCGTTCCGCTCGTCCGTCCCGAGGCTCCGCTCGTCGGTACCGGAATGGAAGGAGTGGCGGCGCGGGCGGCGGGCCATGCCATTATTTCGGAAGAAGCGGGACAGGTCACCGCAGCGGATGCCACGGAAATCACCGTGGTCTACAGCTCCGGCAAGAAAGCGAAGTATGCGCTCCGCACGTTCGAACGTAGCAACCAGGCGACGTGTTTCCACGTCGTCCCGCGCGTTCGCTCGGGCGATAAAGTGAAGCGCGGCCAGGTGCTTGCGGATGGCGCGGGAGTCGAATTGGGGGAACTGGCTCTCGGAAGAAACCTCCTCGTCGCGTACATGCCGTGGGGCGGTTACAACTTCGAAGATGCTGTGATTTTGAGCGATCGCATCGTAAAGGACGGCCTCTTTGATTCCATTCACATCGAGAGCTACTTAACCGACATGCGCGACACGAAACTGGGGCCTGAAACAATTACGCGCGATATTCCGAACGTTGGTGAGGCAAAATTGAAGGATCTGGATCAGGACGGCATCGTCCGTCTCGGCGCCACCGTACACGAAGGCGATATCCTCGTTGGAAAGATCACCCCGAAAGGAGAAACGGAACTCACCCCGGAGGAAAGGCTTCTCCAGGCGATCTTCGGAGATAAGGCGAAGGACGTGAAAGATTCCTCGCTCAGACTGCCGGGGGGCGAAGGTGGCAAAGTTGTCGGCATTCAGATTTTCGATCGCGCGGAAGGCATGGAACTCCCGACCGGAGTCATCAAGCAGGTGAAGGTTTATGTCGCACAGACGAGAAAAATTCAGGTGGGAGATAAAATGGCCGGCCGCCACGGAAACAAGGGAGTTGTGAGCAAGATCGTCCCACAGGAGGACATGCCGTTCCTCCGGGATGGAACGCCGGTCGATATCATTTTGAACCCGCTCGGCGTCGCCTCCCGTATGAACATCGGTCAAATTCTGGAAACGCACCTCGGCTGGGCGGCCGATAAGCTCGGCATCCGCTTTGCGAGTCCCGCCTTGAACGGAGTGTCCACGGATCAGATCGCGGACTTCCTGGAAGCAGCAGGCTTGCCGCGCTCCGGCAAAGTACAGCTCTACGACGGACGCTCCGGCGAACCGTTCGATCATGAATCGGTTGTGGGCGTCGTGTACATGCTTAAATTGCTCCACCTTGTCGAAGACAAGATTCATGCCCGTTCTGTCGGTCCGTACTCCCTGGTGACGCAGCAGCCCTTGGGCGGCAAGGCGCAGCACGGAGGTCAGCGCTTCGGAGAAATGGAAGTGTGGGCGCTGGAAGCGTACGGCGCAGCACACACGCTGCAGGAAATGCTCACGATCAAGTCCGACGACGTGATCGGCCGCTCGCGCGCGTACGAGTCGCTCGTGAAAGGCGAACCGATCAAGAAACCTTCGACTCCCGAATCCTTTAATGTTCTCCTTCAGGAGCTCCGCGCCCTCGGCTTGAAGCCTGAACTCCTCAAGTTTAAGGAGGAAGTGAAACCGGAGGATCGTGTCGCGATCGATACGGGCGAAACGGAGGTCGTCGAGCTCAAAACGGAAGCAGATGCGGAACCGGAGGGTGCATACATACCGGTGGAAGATAAAGTGAGCGAACTGGAAGAGGATCCGCTCGAGAGCGAGGAAGAAGTGGAGGCCGCCGTTGAAGAAGGAGTACCCGATGCCGATACTGCGGGGCAAACCATGGAAGCAGAACTGAAAGAGAGTGTCGTCTCGGAAGAAGCCCAAGAAGCCGCCTGATACAATTTCCAATTTTTGATTCTCCTATTATGAAATCCGTCAATAAAGTGATCCTCCTCGGCAACGTCACCCGCGATCCTCAACTGAAAGCCACTCAGGGCGGTCAGTCGGTCGTCACATTCGGCCTCGCAACGAACCGCGTGTGGAAGGATCCAAACGGCGAAAAGCAGAGCCTCCCCGAATACCACAACCTGGTTGCGTGGGGTCGTCTCGCGGAGTTCATCGCGGAGAACGTGACAAAAGGGAAGCCGCTCTACATTGAGGGCTACTTAAAGACCCGCAGCTGGGACAGTCCCGAAGGAACGAAGATCTTCCGCACGGAAGTCGTCGTCGAGAACATCATTCTTGTTGGTCCGCGTCCGGAAGGCACGCCGGTTGATTCCCATGAATCCGCCCCGGAAATTCCGATCGATCCTCTCGATCTTGAGCATGCAGAATCTCTCACTACCGCTTAACTTTTAATTTCCACTATCTACTTTCAACCTCCTCCATGCCCTCTCCCTTCGCCCACAAGAAAGCAGAATCCTTCGATGCCGTGATGCTCACGATCGCATCGCCGGAAGATATTTTAAGCTGGTCCCACGGCGAGGTGACGAAACCCGAAACCGTGAACTACCGGACGCAACGCGCCGAGCCGGATGGGCTCTTCTGCGAGCGGACGTTCGGTCCCACGAAGAACTACCAGTGTTTCTGTGGCAAATATAAAGGTATCCGCTACGCCGGAGTCGTCTGCGAGAAATGCGGCGTGGAGGTCACTCGTTCCATTGTCCGTCGCGAACGGATGGCGCACATCAACCTCGCGGTCCCGGTCGCCCATATCTGGTTCCTCCGGAGCTCCCCCTCGCGCCTCGGCCTCCTCCTGGATCTTCCGATCAAAACTCTGGAACAGATCGTCTACTTTGCGGCCTACATCGTGATCACCGTGGATGATGAGCAGAAGGAGAAGGTGAAAACGGAGCTCAATACCGATTTTGAGCAGCGCAAGAAGAACGTGAAGCGCGAACACGAAGAGAACGTGCATAAATTGAAAGAGAGTAAGGCACAGAAGGAACAAATCGAGGCGCTGGAAAAGGAGACGGCCGATACGTTCGAAGCACTGAAAGAGAATCACAAAGCGGCTTTGGATGATATTCAGAACCTCTTCGTCGGATCGGTTCTTTCGGAACTCAAATTCCGCGAAGTGAACATGAAGTTCGGTCACATCTTCCGCGCGGGCACGGGTGCCGAAAGCCTTCGTGAAATCGTCACGAACCTTAACCCCGCGACGTTGCTCGTCGATCTGGAGAAGGAGAGGAAAGATGCATCGGGACAGAAGCTAAAGAAAATCATGAAGCGCCTGAAACTGATTTCCGCGCTTGAGCGCGCAAATATCAAGCCCGAGTGGACTATTCTGACCCGTCTTCCTGTGATCCCGCCGGATCTGCGTCCGATGGTGCAGCTCGATGGCGGCCGTTTCGCTGCCTCCGACCTCAACGATCTCTACCGCCGCGTCATCAACCGCAATAACCGCTTGAAGAAGCTGATGAGTATCGGCGCGCCGGAAGTGATCTGCCGCAACGAAAAGCGCATGCTCCAGGAAGCGGTCGACACACTCCTCAATAACTCTGCACGCGCGGGAAAGACGCTCTTTACCGCGGGCGACAGGCGCAAGCTTCGCTCGCTCTCCGACATGTTGAAAGGAAAGCAGGGGCGATTCCGCCAGAACCTTCTTGGAAAGCGCGTCGACTATTCGGGCCGCTCGGTCATTGTGGTCGGACCGGATTTAAAAATGGATCACTGCGGATTGCCGAAGGAAATGGCTATGAAGCTCTTCAAGCCTTTCGTGATCGGTCAGATCATTCGCAAAGAACTCGCGCACAACGTGAAAGCCGCGGAACGTCTGATTTTCGACGGCCACAGAGAGGTGTGGGACATTTTGCAGGACGTGATCAAGGATAAGTACGTTCTCTTAAACCGCGCGCCGACCCTCCACCGCCTCGGTATTCAGGCTTTCCAGCCTGTGCTCATCGAAGGTCTTGCGATCCAGCTGCACCCCCTCGTGTGCGCCGCGTTCAACGCCGACTTCGACGGTGACCAGATGGCCGTGCACGTTCCCCTCTCCGACCAAGCACAGGAGGAAGCCCGCACGCTGATGGCCTCCTCCACGAACCTCCTGAAACCTTCGTCCGGCGATCCGATCATCAGTCCGGCGCAGGACATGGTGCTCGGTTGCTACTTCCTCACGCTTGCAAAAAATAAGAAGGAGCATCTCCCGACGTTCTCAACGCGCAAGGAGGCGATCATGGCCTACGATTCGGGCATCGTGCATTTGCAGGATATCATACGCGTTCGCCTGAATGAGGGCGTCAGGGATCTTACCGAGACAACCGTGGGACGGTTGATCTTCAACGAAGTCATTCCATCGGAACTTTCCTACGTGAACGAAGCGATGACGAACAAGAAGCTTTCCAAATTGATCGCTCGGAGCCTGGAGGAAGCGGGCCCGGAGAAAACCGCGCGGTTGGCCGATGCCATTAAGAAACTCGGCTTTAAGTACGCAACGGTCTCGGGTGTTTCCATCGCCGCCTCGGACATCATTGTTCCGGAGGAAAAAACAAGCGTTCTCGAGCATGCAAACGAACTCGTCGAGAAAATCAACACGCAGTACTTCCGGGGATGGATCACGGCGGATGAACGCTACCGCCATGCGATCCGCATCTGGGGAAACGTGAAGAGCGAGCTGACGACCGCAATGGTCGCGGCCTACGAGAAAAGCCCCAACAACCACATTTCCATCATGATCCAATCCGGCGCCCGTGGTAACTGGGGACAGGTGGCGCAGCTCGCCGCCATGAAAGGTCTGGTCGCGAATCCATCCGGAAAGACAATCGAACTTCCGATCCGATCAAACCTGAAAGAAGGGTTCTCGGTTCTCGAGTTCTTCATCGCGACGCACGGAGGACGGAAAGGAAAATCCGATACGGCCCTCAAGACCGCGGAAGCGGGATACCTGACCCGCCGCCTCGTCGACGCCGTGCAGGATACGTTGATCACGGAAGTCGATTGCGGCTCCACCGTCGGCGGCCTCCCGATTACGCGCGCAGAGAGCGAGCAAATCGGCGAAGCGTTCGAGAAGCGCATCTTCGGTCGCACGCTCGCCGCGGATATCGTGGTGAACGGAGAGACTCTTGCGAAGCGCAACGACGATATCGACGCGGATCTCATCGATCTTTTGAATGAGAAGAAAGTGGATGAAGTTTCCATCCGCTCCATCATCACCTGCGAGACGCAGAAAGGCTTGTGTTCCAAATGTTACGGCCGCGATCTCTCCGATAACCGCACCGTCCAGATCGGAACTCCCGTCGGCATCATCGCGGCCCAGAGTATCGGAGAGCCGGGCACCCAGCTCACCATGCGCACGTTCCACATGGGAGGCGTCGCCGAAGGCTCCGATATCACCCAGGGTCTTACGCGAGTCGAAGAACTCTTTGAGGCGAGACCGCCGAAGACCCCCGCCGTCCTCTCCGAAATTAGCGGAATCGTGAAATTGACCCACCGCAGCGGCAAGGTGGCGATTCAGATCACCGGTGAAGAAGGGAGCGAAACCCTCATCAATCTTCCTCCCGGCTACGAGGTGACTGTGGCGCAGGGAGCGGCCGTAAAGGAGCGCCAGATCATTGCAAGGTCCAAGCGCGATAAATCCTCCATCCGGGCGCTGATCGCAGGCACCGTGTCCAAAACCGCCCCGGATCACGTCGTCATCACTCACGCGAGTATTCAGGAGCGCGAGTACGAACTCGGCCTTCGCGAGACGATTCTCGTGAAGAACGGACAGAAGATCGAGATGGGTACGCCTTTGAACGCCGGGCACTTTAACCTGCAGGAACTTTTGGAGAAGAAAGGCGTCTACGCCGTGCAGCGCTACATCGTCTCGGAAGTGCAGCACATCTACGCCTCACAGGGACAGACCATCAACGACAAGCACCTCGAAATCATCGCGCGGAAAATGTTCAGCAAATTCCGCGTCCTCGATGCCGGCGACACGCCGCTCCTCGTGGGCGATGTCGTCGATATCGCGGCTCTAAAAAAAGCGAACCGCGATGCGGAGGGCGCAGGCAAGAGATCGGCCGTCTGCGAACAGCTTCTCCTCGGTCTCTCGCGCGTTTCCCTTGCAACGGAGTCGTGGCTTGCCGCCGCATCATTCCAGGAAACGATTCGCGTTCTCGTGGAAGCAAGCACCACGAACAAGATCGATCCGCTCGACGGGCTGAAAGAGAACGTCATCATCGGCCGTTTGATCCCCGCCGGCCACACGTACCGTAAAATGTTCCTCTCGGAGGAATCCACCAAGGAAGAAAAAGAGAGGGAAGATAATGAAGCCAGGGAAAAAGAAGTGGATGAACAGGTTGCTTCCGTGTAATTCCTCCCGTACCTTCCTTTCGCAAATTCTATGCCAACGATCAATCAGCTCATCCGAAAGCGCCGTCGCACCCCCAAGCGAAAGAGCAAATCCCCTGCTCTCCAGTACACGTGGAACTCTCTGAAAGTGCAGACCGTCCCTCTCAACCGGGGCGCTCCCTGCAAACGCGGCGTGTGCCTGAAGGTAACGACCATGACCCCCAAGAAACCAAACTCCGCTCTCCGAAAAATGGCCCGCGTGCGCCTCACGAACGGTCACGAGGTGAACGCTTACATCATGGGCGAGGGTCATAACCTCCAGGAACACTCGGTGGTGTTGGTCCGTGGCGGCCGCGTGCCGGATCTCCCGGGCGTCCGTTACCACATCATCCGCGGAACACTGGATACCGAAGGCGTACAGAATCGTAAGCAAGGACGTTCCCGCTACGGCGCGAAGAAGCCGAAGAAATAATCCCTCTCTCTATGGCTACCCCCATTAAGAAGTACATCCCCGAAGGCTCCGATCCCGGCATTGAAAAATTCATCAACTGCCTCATGCGCGGCGGCAAGAAGAGCACCGCGCGTCGAATTTTCTGGGATGCGGTGGAAGCTATGAAGAAGCGCACGAAGGAGGAACCACTCGAGATCTTCCAGAAAGCTCTCCTCAATGCCACTCCCTTGATCGAAGTTCGTCCGAAGCGCGTCGGCGGCGCCGTGTACCAGGTGCCGACCGAAGTCGCCCCCAAGCGTCAGCAATCTCTTTCTGTCCGCTGGCTCATCAAAGCTGCTCGCGAGCGCAAAGGCGCACGGATGGCAGAGAAGCTTGCTCTTGAGCTCCTGGATGCCGCGGGAAACCAGGGCGGAGCCGTAAAGCGAAAAGAGGATATCCAGAGAATGGCACAGGCAAATAAGGCCTTTGCTCATCTTGCTAAATAATCGAGCACCCTGAGCGAGTCCCGCACTTGCGGGACGAGTCGAACGGGCGCGCACCTCGCAAAGTAGTTTCAGGAAGGCGCTATTTCTTCCACCTGATCAGCTGTTCTTTGCGTGTCGATCGGCGGCGCTGTGAGCTCCGCAATCCTTCGGAATGCGTTTTGGGGGCTAGTGGACAAAATTGGGTGGTAAATTGAGGACTTCTGCTCTTCTTGAAGCCAATGTATGCTCCGATCTTTCCCCATGCATCATGAAAAATATGTTCTCATTGCAATGCGTCATCACTACAGAA
>JACCDV010056826.1_pt1 | contig 70713 bp, 67 predicted proteins | sample 7446131 | NCBI WGS metagenome assembly JACCDV01 (sample SAMN15323448, study PRJNA562643) | freshwater metagenome | isolation source: river surface water | place: USA:Blue River Watershed | collected 2017-08-17
GGCTGTTGGCAGGGTAATCGCAATTTCTTGAAACTTGGTAAAGGTAGTGGAGATCATCAAAAAGATTAGGATCACTAAGAGCACATCAATGAAGGCAATTAGATTAATTTCAGGTTCGGCATAAGAGAACGAGCGGGATGAGCGACCCAAATTTATGCCAAAGCGAGAGGAGCTTTTGTGCGAGGTGTCGAGCCAGCTCATGAAGATGCGGAAGATTGTGGGTACAACTTCTTAAATAACTGCCGAGTGCATTCCTCGCACTCACGTTGGCGTTGATCGGCCACTGCTCGTAAGATCCGCCATCCAGCCAGTGCTAGGATTGCGATTAAAAGACCAAACGCGGTGTTGTAGAGTGCAATCGAGATACCGTGCGCCAATTGCTGAGGATTAGTCGCCCCAACGCTTGCGGCATTCACTGCACTACCAATCGTGCCACCTTGGCTACCAAAGATCTCAATCATGCCAACCACAGTGCCAAAAAGACCGAGAAGGGGCGCTACAGTAGCAATCGTGGCGAGTGCCCCTAAGTAGCGATCCAATTTGGTCCATAGGTTTTGGGCGAGGATTTGCAGCTCTTCGATGGCAACCTCGGCCGAGTGCCCCAGGGCATGCTCACGTAAGACACCAGCCAATAGTCCGCCAATCGGGGAGGAACTCGTGAGGTGATTAATGAAGTTGGGATCATTGGCCAGAGTCGGTGTGGCAGCAAAGGCCTCTTCAATCGACTGTTTGCGAACAATGTGGGTTTTGCGCAAATACCAGCAGCGTTCAAGCAAAATGGCTAAGCCGAGAATGGATATAGCAAGAAGTGGCCAGATTGGCCAGCCAGCAGCGATTAAGATGGAATACATGAACGGTATTTTCATGCAAATTCAGAAAAGCCCAAAAAAGCGGCTGACCCTATCCCAACAAGTAAACCAGTTTCATCGAGCCACGGGCGTTTATACCGGCTTGTGGATAACTCTGTGCAAAACTTTGAGCAAAGTCCACCCTAAGTCCTTGATGGGTGGTGTAAGTCCTTGATTTATGCCTAAAGATCAGTCCATTCAAATGATAAAAATATGCATTCAAATCAATTACTTGCAAATTTAATGTTGGATGAAAGCGACATTGATAAAGAGCGAGTATTCACTAACTTTCTTACTATTTCGGCCAGCCAAGGCTTGTGGATATGTCGCGACCCGCAAGCCCATATAGTTACTGGAAAGTGACAAATAAATGACGGAAAAATCAAGCCCGATTCTGAGCGTTGGCGATTTAAACCGCGCCATTGCTGAGTCTTTGACCGAACAATTTGAGTTTGTCATGGTTAGCGGGGAGGTATCGAACTTCAAAGCCTATGACAGCGGGCATTGGTATTTCTCACTCAAGGATGAAGAAGGTCAAATTCGTTGTGTGATGTTTCGGGGAAAAAATCTGCAAGTTGGATTTATGCCCCAATCTGGGGATCAAGTGGAGGTCAGTGCCTCGGTCAGCATGTATGTGCCCCGCGGTGATGTGCAGTTAACGATTCATGCTTTACGTAAAGCGGGCCTGGGTGGTCTTTATGAAGCGTTTCTGAAACTCAAAGATAAGTTAGCGAAGGCGGGTTTATTTGACGAAGAGCGTAAACGCGCAATCCCGACTCATCCCAAGGCAATTGCAATTGTGACTTCAACACAAGCCGCGGCCTTGAAAGATGTGCTCACCACCTTAGCGCGTCGTGCGCCGCACATTCCCATCAACATTTATCCAACTTTGGTTCAGGGTGCGGATGCGCCTGCCGGCATCATCAATGCCATTCAGAGGGCTAATGATGATGGCGTGGCAGAGATAATTCTTCTGGTGCGGGGCGGGGGCAGCATTGAGGATTTATGGGCGTTTAATGACGAGCAGCTGGCACACACCATTGCCAACTCCGATATACCAATCATCAGCGGAGTGGGTCACGAAACGGATTTCACGATTGCCGATTTCGTGGCGGACCTGCGAGCGCCGACACCAACCGGTGCCGCTGAATTAGCCACACCAAAACGAGAGCAACTCCTACAGGAACTCAAGAGCTATCAAGACACGATCACTCAGCGTCTGGAGCAACGTCTCGAGCGCGAGGCCCAAACTCTTGATCAAATCAGCCTAAGACTGAAGCACGCCCTGCCAAACCCAGAGCGCATGCGCGAGCAAATTGAGCAATGGCAGCAACGTTTGTCTCAAGGTGTACGCGTGTATCTAGAGAGCCTGAAACGCAATCAGGCACATTGGCTATCTCAACTCGAAACCCTCAATCCGCAACGCACGCTCGAGCGCGGTTATGCGGTGATTTTGGATCAGAACCAAAAGGCTGCAAGGCAGCCCAGCGATATTCGAGAGGATGAGGATTACATCGTTAAACTCGCCAATGGTGAGGTTCTAACTAGATTCGATAAACAAAGCAAATAGTCATTTTCGAGAAAAAAATGAAAAGAAAAATTACCCCTATTTCTCCCGGCGATATGTTAGAAGAAGAATTTTTAAAGCCATTGGGGTGACAAAGTATCGTCTTGCCAAAGATATTGGGGTCCCGCCCCAAAGAATTGGGGACATTATCGCGGGTAAGCGTGCCATTACTGCTGATACAGACTTAAGGCTTTGTAAATATTTTGGCTTAAGCGATGGATGGTGGCTTCGCGGTCAAGCTAACTATGACACTGCGATGGCTCGCGAATCTCTAAAGTCAGTATTAAAAAAGATTACACCTTGCGAATTACTTGCGGCTTGAATTAGGGCGCTGAGTGAATCATTGGCTCGACGGTCAATTCCACTCCAAAGTCCTTTTTCACCCTTTGCTGAATTTGTCCCGCAAGCCTTAACAGTTCATTGGCATTCCCGCCACCCCGATGGGTAAGAACCAGGGCCTGTTTGTCGTGAACCCCCACATTACCCAGTTGCATCCCCTTAAAGCCGCATTGGTCGATGAGCCAACCGGCTGCTAACTTGCTATGCGTAGCCGATTCTGGATAACTCACAATCTGTGGAAATTTCTCTTTGAGGGATTGCAGTTGTTGGTTTGAAATCACAGGATTTTGAAAAAAACTACCCACATTACCAATCACCTTGGGATCTGGTAACTTTTGAGTACGGATGGCGCACACTGCATCAAAGATTTCTTGGGCAGCAATGGTCTCGATTGCGCGATTGGTGAAATAGTTTGTCAGATCAGAATACGATACACGTGGTTGCCATTCCTTGGGAAGATCAAAAATTACCGCTGTGATCACAAAGCGATTCGGTTCATCTTTAAACATACTGTGCCGATAGGCAAAGCGGCAATCTTTCTTGGATAGGCTGACCCACTGATTGGTTTGGCAATCATAGGCCTCCACCGCCTCGATGTACTCTTTGACTTCAACCCCATAGGCGCCAATATTTTGGATGGGCGCTGCGCCAACCGTGCCCGGGATCAAGGCAAGGTTTTCAAGGCCGCGATAGTTTTGATCCAAGGTCCAACGAACGAAGGCATGCCAGCTCACCCCGGCCCCTACCCGCAATCGTGTATTTGAATCACGATTCTCTAGAACCTCGATGAAATCGATGTCTATGAGGAGGGTGACTCCTTGTAATTGGTCGGGTAAAACAACGTTACTACCTCCTCCAAGAATGCGATGGGATAAACCGGCATTTCTGGCCCAGAGAATCGCAGCGGGGATTTGCTCGGCTTGGGTAATGGGCAACGCCCACTCGGCCACCACATCAAAGCCTAAGGTATTACGATCCTCCAAGGAGTAATTGGCGAGTGGCTTGCAATCAAAGTTCATGCCACAATCTTATTCGGGTTTTGCAGGAAGAACGAAATTGGTCTAAAAATAGCAAAACCGTCATGATTACAACATTCGTTTGGAGAGGTAAATGCCGTCATTTGATACTGTGTGCGAACCCAATGTCGTGGAGCTCAAAAATGCTGTCGAGCAAGCCAATAAAGAAATTGCGAACCGCTTTGACTTTAAAGGTTCAGACGCGCGCGTCGAGCAAAAAGATAACGAACTCATTTTGTTTGCCGACGATGACTTCAAGTTGGGGCAAGTGCGCGATGTGCTCTTTAGCAAAATGGCTAAACGCAATGTGGACGTGCGATTTTTAAAAGACGATAAGACTGAAACGATGTCAGGCGATAAGCGTAAGCAAACCATGAAACTCTTAAAAGGCATCGAGCAAGAACTTGCCAAAAAGATCGTACGCATCATTAAAGACAGCAAGATTAAAGTGCAAGCGAGTATTCAAGGTGATGCGGTGCGCGTCACTGGTGCCAAGCGCGATGATTTGCAGACTGCGATGGCGTTGCTGCGAAAAGAAGCAAGCGAAGCCCCTCTGGCGTTTAACAATTTTCGCGACTAATTTGTGGTTTTAGTATCTCAAAATGCGATCGATCAGTTTTGTGATGCCTGTTGGCTCGAAGACGGCCTTTCAAAAAATACGCTAAGTGCCTATCGGCGAGATCTAACTTTATTTGCCACTTGGTTAGGTGAGCAAAAAAATGCCAGTGATCTATATCACGTACACGAAGCGGATTTAACGGCCTACATGGCAGCAAAGCGAAGCGATAAAGCCACCACAGCCAATCGGCGCCTAACCGTCTTTAAGCGTTTTTATCGCCATGCACTGCGTCTTGGCTATGTCAAAGAAGATCCGTGTGCGAAATTACGAGCAGCTAAGCAAGCACAGCGTTTCCCCAAGATCTTGAGTGAAGACCAAGTCATTGCGCTACTGAATGCCCCCAATATTGAAGAGCCCCTGGGGTTGCGCGATCGCACTATGCTCGAGCTGATGTACGCGAGCGGCTTACGAGTCTCAGAAATTGTGTCACTCAAAACCGTCTCATTGGGGCTCAATGAAGGGGTCGTGCGGGTGGTCAACGGTAAAGGTGGCAAAGAGCGTATCGTCCCTTTTGGTGGTGAAGCAGGGCAGTGGTTGCGTCAATACCTTCAAGAAGCCCGACCCATTCTTTTGGAAGGAAAAAATTGCCAAGAGGTTTTTGTGGGGCGCCGCACGGGTACTGGATTAACTCGTCAAGCGTTTTGGTTCATCATCAAACGCTATGCGAGTCTGGCTGGCATTCAAGTGGCGCTCTCACCCCATACTTTGCGCCATGCGTTTGCCACTCATCTTTTAAACCATGGTGCGGATTTGCGTGTGGTGCAGCTCTTACTAGGGCACGCTGATATCTCCACCACCCAAATTTATACCCATGTGGCCCGTGAGCGTCTCAAATCCTTACACGCCACCCACCATCCGCGTGGTTCTTAATCAAATCCGCTAGTATTGATTTATGGACGAGTTGATAAAGTATTTTTGGTTGATCCCGGTGGCGTATTTGCTGGGGTCGATCTCGTTTGCGGTGGTCGTGAGTCGTGCGATGGGTTTGCCGGACCCCTATACCCATGGTTCTAAAAATCCAGGCGCCACTAATGTCTTACGCACTGGCAATAAAGTGGCCGCTGCGCTCACCTTGATTGGGGACGCGGCCAAAGGGTGGCTGGCAGTCACTCTCGCGCGCGCAGTCTTAGGCGACGCCAGCCAGGAAAGCGTCAACATTCTCCTAGGACTAGTGGCGATTGCCGTCTTTATCGGACACCTCTATCCGATCTTTCATCGCTTTAAAGGGGGTAAGGGTGTGGCTACAGCCGCAGGGATCTTATTTGCGATTAATTGGGTCTTGGGCTTGGCCACCTTAGGAACCTGGCTCATTGTGGCAGTCTTTATGCGCTATTCGTCGCTAGCAGCCCTGTGTGCCGCAGTCTTTGCACCGACTTATTTCACCTTTTTATTTGGTGTGCAGCCCATGGGATTAGCTATTTTGATGATGAGTGCACTTCTCATTTATCGGCATCGCAGTAATATCCGCAATCTTCTCAATGGCACGGAGACGCGCCTGAGTAAAAAATAGTGAATTAAAAATAACCCAACAAAGAACAATCAATCATGACTATCGCTATTATCTGCGTCATCCTTGCCGGTTTTTTACCCATCATTGCAGCGGGTATTGCGAAGTTTGGTCCCACTGAGAACTCTGCAAGCGATCCCTATGACAACAATCAACCGCGCGAGTGGCTTGCAAAGCAAACGGGAATACGCGCACGTGCGAATGCAGCGCAAGCCAATACCTTTGAGTCCTTACCCTTTTTCTATGCTGGGATTGCAATCGCCATGATCTTGCAAGCACCCCAAGCGCGCATCGATGTGTTGGCGATTGCTTACCTTTTAGCTCGCGTGGCCTATATTGCGTGCTATGTGATGGACTGGGCGAACTTGCGCACCTTCGTGTGGCTGATCGGATTTGCGTGTACAGTAGCTCTATTCTTCCAAATTTAGGTCAGCACCCAAGACGCTGAGATTTTTATGCCTCGCGCAATAAAACAAACCCCATCTAAAGCTAGCACTACATCAGTGACTCCTAAAAGTCGCAAAAGTGAAGAGGGCGTGCCACTCTCGCAAGTCATCCGTAAACGCATTCAAGCAAAGAAAGCCCGCTTTCATGCGAATGACAATATTGCGCAGTTCATTGAACCCGGTGAGATCGATGGCTTGATTGATGAAGTTGCGGGTAAGCTCCAAGGGGTCCTTGAGAGTTTAGTAATTGATACCGAGAGTGATCACAACACGCGTGGTACCGCCTATCGCGTCGCGAAGATGTATGTCAACGAAGTGTTCACAGGGCGCTATACCCCACAACCTAATCTCACCAAGTTTCCGAACATTACGCGTCTTAATGAACTTATGATCATTGGACCAATTGCGGTGAAGAGCGCGTGCTCGCACCATCTGTGTCCGATCATGGGGCGCGTGTGGATTGGGGTGTTGCCTGATAAGCAAACTGCGCTGATTGGTTTATCTAAGTACGCCCGCATCACCGAGTGGATCATGTGCCGACCACAGATTCAGGAAGAGGCCGTGGTGGAGCTTGCCAACATCCTCGAAGAGAAGATGAAGCCCACTGGATTGGCACTTGTCATGGAAGCCGATCACTTTTGCATGCAATGGCGCGGCGTGAAGGATCTCAATTCCAAGATGGTCAATAGTGTGATGCGCGGTTCATTTCTAAAGGATGCGAATTTGCGCCGAGAGTTCTTAGCGCTCATGGATAAGCAGCAAGGCAAGCAGTAGAGCTTCATCTTATTGATTTGAGAATCATTCTCAGTTAAAAAATCAATTAAATCAGTAGTTTATAAAACACTACAACGAGTGTTGATTTGTGTTTTAAGATCGCAACTGCAGTTTTTTTGAACACGGAGAATCCATGAAAAACACACGTCGTCAATTTTTGATCATGTCTGCTGCCGGTGCAGCAACTTTGTCACTCAATAACCTGGCTCAAGCACAAGCGATGGTTGCTGAGACCGATCCACAAGCGCAAGCCTTGGGTTACAAAGCCGATACCACTAAGGTCGATACCAAGAAGTATCCAAAGCACGCTAATACGCAGCGTTGCGATAACTGCGCTCTGTATCAACCAAAAGGTGCTGCTGCTGGTGGTTGCAGCCTGTTTGCTGGTAAGCAAGTGGCTGCTGCCGGTTGGTGTTCTGCTTGGGCAAAGAAGGCTTAAACGCTTAATTACTCAAAAGCTTCAACACCCTTTAGGTGTTAAGGCAAACAAAAATGGCGCTCCAAGGAGCGCCATTTCTTTTCCTAAGAAACTACCAACTACAACTAATTAGGAATTTGCCAAGTGTGCTTCTAAGGTCTTGGTGAACTTGTTAGCGTGGCTGCGCTCAGCCTTAGCCAAAGTCTCAAACCAGTCAGCAATCTCGTCAAAACCTTCTTCACGAGCGGTTTTGGCCATACCTGGGTACATATCGGTGTACTCATGGGTCTCACCAGCAATCGCTGCTTGGAGAGCCTCGGCAACGGTCTTAGCAGGCATGCCAGTGCCTGGCTCGCCAGCGCCACCATTGATCAAATACTCCATATGACCGTGAGCGTGCCCGGTCTCACCTTCGGCGGTGGAGCGGAAAACAGCTGCTACGTCGTTTGCACCAGCAATGTCAGCTTGGTTTGCGAAGTACAAATAACGACGGTTGGCTTGGGACTCACCAGCAAATGCTTCTTTCAACGACTGTTCAGTCTTGGTACCTTTTACCGACTTAGCCATATAAATCTCCTTTAGAATGAATGGGTTATAAATTTAGAGGCAGTGAAGGGAGAGGCTCTCCCGGCACTAGTCCACTTAGTGATTATCAGAAATTTTGATGACCGTTTCATCGTATTTTTGTATAGATCCAATAGGAAAAAACTAGTGATTTTCTTAATGGATAGTTAAAGTTAATCAATTCTTGGGGGTATTCGTAAGTATCTGAATTCTTTGGGGGATATACGCGACACCCAGAAGACATTAGAGGCTCTTGGATTTGGGTCGGTTTCATCCTGAGCTCTGTTTTGAAGCAATACAATAGCGTGCATTGGGATTGGGTCAAGCGCAGTACAAAATTGGCTCAAAACTTAAGGTGAGTCAGTCCAAATCAACCGATTAAACAATATGGATGCTGAGCTTCTCTATCAAAAGTTACTAAATCATCTGCGGGAGAAGCTCCAAAGTGAACCAACCCTTCAGATCGCCGGACTTGCCATTGGCGGTGCATGGATTGCTAAGCGCCTCGCCAACGATTTAAGCTTGGGACAATACGGTGTGATTAATGTGGCGTTTCATCGCGACGATTATGCAGAAAAAGGGTTGGCAGCGATTCGATCGGCCGACACCATGGCAACGCATCTTCCCTTTGAGGTGACGGGCGCTCAAATCGTACTCATCGATGATGTGCTCTTTACTGGAAGAACCGTGCGCGCGGCGCTCAATGAACTCTTTGATTTTGGTAGACCCGCTGCCGTTGAGCTCATGGTGCTCGCTGATCGGGGTCAGCGGGAATTGCCAATCGCTGCTGATTTCGTCGGTGAGCATATCCAGCTACCAGACACTCAAATCCTGGCTTTGGAAAAAGTAACCAAGGGCAACCACGAACTCTTTCGCTTCGTTCTCGAGGAGCGCGCATGACCATGCAAACAAATTCCGCAGGCGAGCTCACCCATTTACTCACGCTCGAAGGCATGCCCAAAGAGCAGATCATCCACATTTTGGATACTGCGCAGCAGTTTGTGAGCGTGACCGACCCTGCCCGTGAAGTGAAAAAAGTACCGCTCCTGCGGGGCAAGAGCGTCTTTAATCTCTTTTTTGAAAACTCCACCCGCACGCGCACCACTTTTGAAATTGCCGCCAAGCGTCTCTCGGCGGATGTGATTAATCTCGATATCTCGACCTCATCAACCGCCAAGGGCGAGAGCCTTATGGATACGATCGACAATCTGATTGCGATGCAGGCCGATATTTTTGTGGTGCGTCACAGTGTCTCGCGCGCCCCGATTGAAATTGCTAATCACGTACCACCTTATGTGCATGTGATTAATGCCGGCGATGGGAGCCATCAGCATCCCACGCAGGGCTTACTCGACATGTACACCATGCGCCACTTTAAGAAGGACTTCACCAAACTTAAGGTAGCGATTGTGGGAGACATTGTGCATAGCCGCGTCGCGAAATCGAATATTCATGCACTAACGGCCTTGGGTTGCACCGACATTCGCGCCATTGGCCCCGAGAGTTTGCTCCCTAATGATTTGGATTTGCTGGGCGTGAAAGTATTTCATAGCATGGAGGAGGGTCTGCGCGGCGTTGATGTGGTGATGACGCTACGCATTCAAAAAGAGCGCATGGAAGCGGGTAAGGTTCCTGAAGGCGCTGCATTTTTTAATCAGTTTGGACTCACCCCTGCACGTTTAGCACTCGCCAAACCCGATGCGATTGTGATGCATCCCGGCCCCATGAATCGCGGGGTGGAAATTGATTCAGCGGTGGCCGATGGTGCTCAATCGGTCATCCTCAAACAAGTCACTTTTGGAATAGCCGTACGGATGGCGGTGATGTCAATTGTGGCGGGCAACTAAAGCTGCGATTGCGGCTGCGATGCTCTCATCAAAATAGACGTGACTGTCAAGAATTGCCTCATCTTGGGTTGCAGCTGAGGATGGTTTGAGGCGCTGACCGATAATCACTTGAAAATCCACCAGTGCACTAAGCCCAAACATCTGTGCCCAGGAGTTATTGCGATGTGGATTAATTTCGAGCACGCGAACATCGCGATCAAGAAACAATAGATTAAAGACTCCGGCACCTACCATGTAAGTAAAGGTTTTAGCCGAAGCCAAGGTTTGCAAATAGTCTTTAAAGCTGAGTTTTGATAAGTAGACAAGCTCAATGTGGTGATCGTTTAAAAACTTGGGATCAATATCGAGTAAATTTTTGCGACTGAGTTCATTGCGACCGTAGAGCAGATTTTTAGTGCGGTGTTCAGTAATGCCATTGCGCGCAAAACAAATCGCTTTAATCTCCTCGCAGATCGAGAGGTAGTCGGGATAGATTTTGAGATCTCGACCTTCTGGAGTGAGAATCAGATCGGAAAATTGGTAAACACTAGAGCGATCGAGAAAAACCAAATAGTCTTTACCAATCACCGATTCAAGAAACTCTTGTTGAAAGCGATCGCCATCAATCGAGACGCAAATTCGTTTTTTGTTCGTGCGCCAGACATAGTAGAGCGGAAAGAAGACGTCATGAAAAAAGTGCGCGATGTTATCAACGTGAATTAGGAGTAAATAAAACGATTCGCCTTGTAGGTCAGCGACCTGGGGTTCGGGGCTTTTACGAAATGCTTTGCGAACAAAGCGAATCCGATCGTGTTTGATATTAATGGGTACTTTGGTATAGAGCCAATGATCATGCAGAACATAGGGTGCCGAAATCCCTTCGCGCGGACGAAAAAAGTCAAGGAGTCGGTGAAGATTAGGCATCTCGTTGATTGAGGAATTGACTAGCGAGTAAGCCTACTATAATCGAGTCGTTCGCTCGTATTCAAAGTCCTCGCTAGGACTTCATCAAGAACAATTGGTATTAGGGGATCTTTTTAGAGAGTCCGTTGAAAAAAATATCCGTTCCACCCACGCAACGCCGTTGGCTACTGCTCACCCATGCATTTAATATGGACGGCCGGGCGGCGAGCCTGACCATCACCGATAAGATCCCTTATTTTCTAGAGGCCGGGGTGCAGCCGATTGTGCTGAGCGCCATTACCGGTATTCACGATACCCGCTTTCCTCATCAGCAGTTCTTGGCCTGGGGTCCGTCAGCCTTTCGCTTTGACTTTCGCCATTGGATTGCTAATCAATACGGACGGGGATGGTTTTATAAACTCACAACCCGTACCGTCTCGGTTCTTTTAGCCCCCTTTATTGCGATTGAAAAACTCCTCTTGGGTTACTCGAGTCAATGGTCCTGGGCGATCCCAGCATTTCTTCGTGGTTATTGGCTTATCAAATCTGGCAAAGTCGATGTGATTTACTCGATTGGCAGCGCATGGTCAGCTCACTTAGCAGGCGTGTGGTTAAAACGCGCTACTGGCTTGCCACTGATTTCCGAGGTGCATGATCCCTTGGTGATTCGTAAAGGTCCCAATGATCTTGGGATGGAAAAACCCAGAAATCGCGATGCGCGCTTTCGCCATTATCTAGAGCAACAGTTGTGCAAGTATTCCGATGATGTGTGGTGGTTTACCGATGGGGCGCTTCATTACGCCAAGATTCGTAATCCAAATTTAAATACCCCAGGCAATGCCCGTGGTTTTGTGGTGATGCCAGGGGCCAATCCACCGATTGCTGCAGAGCGCACCCCTCACCACTATGGCACCTACTTGAATCTATGCCACTTTGGTTCTTTAGCCAATGATCGCTCACTCTCCATGATTTTGCGGGCGGTGCATACCTTAGTCGCTAAATACCCAGAGGCCCGAGCGCTTATCAAAGTGCATGCCTATGGTGCACCCTTGGATTCATTAACCGTGGAGGCAATCAAGCAATACGATTACTCCGATCTCTTAGTGGCGCACGGTCGCCTTGAGCGCGATCCGGTAACCGGTCAATCGGGGCGTGAACGCGTCGCGCAAAAGATGCAAGAAGCCGATGTTCTTCTTCTCTTGCATGGCAACGATGAGTGGTGCGCAGAATACATCCCATCGAAGTTTTATGACTACCTCTGGGCGGGCCGCCCCATTTGGGGCATCACGCACCGCAATCCGCAGCTCGATCAGATGCTCACGGAGCGAGGATCGTATCTGAGCGCGGATGGCGATGCGGCAGGCATTGCCATGACGCTCGAGCGCATTTGGCTTGATTGGAAGAGTCGGCAACTCATTACCCCGATTTACAATCCAATTGGGGTGGATCAAGCGGTTCACACCATTTTGAGTCATCTTTACAGCTAAGCGGGCGCGCCTTTGAAAGAGATCGTTTTGTATTGCAAGTCCTACTCCAAGGACTTTTTGCGTCTGCGCAATTTATTAACATCGATTGAGCAATACAACAAAGACCAGCTCGATTTTTACATCTCCACCCCGGAGAGCGAGCGCGCTGAGCTCGAACGTCAAATTGGCGTTCAGGGCTATCAATGGGTCTCCGACGAATCGATTGTGCGCGCTAACCTACGAGCGCCATTGGGTATTGATAAGACGAAGTCGGGGGGGCTTGCGCAGCAGGTCATTAAATCGGAATTTTGGCGTTTGGGTCTGGCAAAGAATTACGTGTGCTTGGACTCGGATTGTATTTTTATTCAAGACTTTCAAAAAAGCGACTTTATCGCGAGCGACGGCAATCCCTATACGGTGATCTACCAAAATAAGGAGTACCACCAGTTAGCGATCAACCGAAACTACGCCAAAGCGCCGCGACACTTGCAAAGCGAAGCCGAGCGCGTCAAAGCCATTTTTGGACGCACGGGCCCCAACTACTATTGCCCCTGCCCACCCTTTATTTGGTCGGCTGCCGTGTGGCAATCGCTCGATACCAATTATTTAGAACCCCGAGGACAAACCTTGTGGGATCTGTGCACGCGCGAGCACCCCGAGACCTTGATTTACCTCGAAGCGCTTTTGAACTTTCGGGCGATTCCTCTTCACCCCATTGAGCAATTGTTTCGGGTGTATTACTACGATTGGCATCACTTTATTTTGCGCCGCTTGGGCGAGTCTATCCCGAAGCTCAAGGAAAACTACCTGGGCGTCATCTACCAATCGAGTTGGGATTTGAGTCTCGACCTTGGTCCGAGCAACAAATCGATCTTCTCGCGTGCCTTGAAAAAAATCAAGCGCGTGGGGCGCTATTTGCAAAGCTTCATCTAATGAGCACGCAAGCTGCGATGACCACGCCGCTCGTGAGCGTCATCATGCCGGCCTTTAAGAGTGAGAAATACATTGGTCAAGCGATTGAGAGCATCCTCGCGCAAACCCATACGCATCTGGAACTCCTAATTTTTGAGGATGGCTCCCCCGATCAAACCCGATCGGTCATTAATCGCTATACCGATCCACGCATCGTCAAGGTACTCTCGGACCAAAATCAGGGCGTGGTTTATGCCCGCAATGCCCTCATTGATTTAGCCAAGGGTAAATACATTGCACTCATGGACGCGGACGATATTGCGGACCCCATGCGACTTGAAGCGCAGCTGCGTGTGTTAGAAAACAACGAGTGCGATGTGTGCGGCAGTGCCCAGTGGGTTTTGGATGATGCGACGCAACAGGTTAAAAAATCCAAAGACAAATTTACGGACGCCGATTTGCGTGTGCTTCTCGCCATCTACTGCACCTTGTGTAACTCCGCGGTGACCGCTCGGGCTGAACTTTTTAAACGCTTCAAATACGACACCACGATTTTGACCTCCGAAGACTATTACCTATGGGTGCAAATGGCCGCTGCCGGTGCTCGCTTTTTGAATTTGCGAGAGCGCCTGGTGACCTATCGGCAATACCCTGCGCAAACGAGCTCGGTGCATCTGGAAAAATTTAAGCGCTCCACGATTGAAGTGCAAAAGCGCTACTTAACACTCTTAGGAATCGATGCAAGTCTGCGCCCCGAGCCACTGCCGTGGCGAGAGCGTTGGCCGGCAGCGCTCACCTTGCTTTGCGCCTTAAAAGGGCGCTTTCCAGGGATGTCGTATCGGGCCTGCGGTGAAATTTATGCGCGCTTTCAGTATCGCCGTTCAGGGCTTTGGACACCCTTCACTCGTTTAGAGCGTGCGTTCGCGGCCTGGTGGGTTAAGCGCTAAGAACTCGGCAATCGCCTCTTCACTCGTTCTATCAATTGCATCCGGAACTTCGAAGAGTTGTTGCGCACCGCGATACGAGTGCCAGAGCTTTGGTACGAGTTTGACAGCACTACCCAGCATCCCAGCTAAGTGTGACATCCCGCTTTTGGAACCAATGAAGAGATCGGCATAGAGTAGATGGTGAAAGGTCTCTAAAAAGGGCGTATCGATGTGCTCGGTCACCGAGTGACCACGATGGGCAAAGTGTTGGGCCCAAGAAAAGGGCTCTCCCTTCTCCGACTGGTAAACACCCTGTTTGCCTTCACTAAAGATGTGGATCGCAAGGGGGCGATGCGTCGTTCTCACAATGAGATCCAAAATGGCGAGGTACCAGGAGTCGGGCAGCATGCGCGTGGCGAGATCGGAGAACTGCCGACCCGGTAATAAATCACCGCGGCGAATGTGCACAGCAATATTGAAGTGCTCGGGCTGGTAGGAGAGCGCAATCGGGTCGGCTTGACGTGCTTTGTCATACAGTTCACGAAACCACCCCCGCGTACTCGCATACTCGTAATCGCCAAAGCGATTGTTGCTCACTCGAAACACGGTATTGGGTTCTGGGTGAGCTTGAATAAACTCATCGACTGGGCGATAGACTTCATCATCGATTTGCGCATTTGATGGAATGTGCATCTCAAATGGGGGAAGATCGATTACCTTGAGTTCACCCTGGCGAATACGCTCTTCAACCGTACTGCGACTCGGAAGAATGCTTGCGAGACCCAGCATGCGATTGAGATCATCGCCAAGATTGTGGGTTTCATGGGCGCGAGCACCTCGCAGCCGGCGCAGCCCTTGCCGAAGACGCCAGCGCCAATCGGTATTGGACGATTTACGCAGTTGCTCTTTGGCATAGGCAAATTGCAATTGATGGCGCGTGGCAATTTTGATGCCGCGGTTAATAAACCCGAGTGAGTGACCAATCCCTGCATCGGGATTGTCGTAGTCAATGAAGTAGCGCTGATTCATTGTCCGAGATCACTCAAAATGCGAGTGCGAATGATCGATACGTAGCGCGTGGTGTCAAAGGCCATGGCGGCTGGGCTTTTTAAAAAGTCGGCAATGTGCTCTTGGTAGCGCGCGTAGGTTTTGGCATCGATGGATTTTAAGTAACGATGCACATCGGCGGTGCTTGCAAACTGCCGGCGATCAATAAAGCACTCACTCGGTATGCGCTCACCAATGGTCTGCGACCCCCAGTACACCGGTACACAGCCAGCAAAAAAGCAATCAAAGATTTTTTCGGTGATGTAATCGGGTAAATCCGCCACATTCTCATAGCAATAGGCAAATTTGGTTTTGCGGTAAACCACCGATTTATCTTCGATCTCACCGGCGTAGCTGGGAAAGGGTTTGTAGCCAACCAGTTGGGAAGCGATGCGCTGCGCGCGCCGCTTGATTTTTCCCATGCGATCAAAGGCGGGGCTGGGCTTTCCCCAACCCAGACCATAGAGCGCAAAATCGGCCCGCGCATGCGTTTCGTACCAACGAATCACCGCTACACGCTCGCGGTAGAGGTCTCCGGGGATGCCAGGTGGAAAGGCTTTATTGGCATTAATGATGCAACTAAAGATGGGGCGCTCATCAAAGTGGGGAGTCGCCTCATAGCGAATTTGATTGGGAATCAGAAGCGGCACGGCATTGGGTAAGTGCAAAAGATCGCGATTCCAGGTAAAGAAGGCATTAAATTGCGCCAAGTAGGCAGGATCGCGATTGAAGGGGCAAATGATGGGATTTTCGGTGGCAATCAGGTATTTGGGGTTGGGTAAATCAGGCGTGACTTGACCATCGTGCAGCAGGTGAAAGGCAATGGCTCGCCCCAGGTTCACATCGGGGTTATTGAGTTCCACGCCATGCGCCAAAAACTCGGAGCGCAAAAGCCGATTGGTATAGGTCGGGTTATAGGTATGATGTTGATCAATGACCTCAAACGAGGCGTTTTTTACCCGATCCGGTTGATAATAATTCGCAAATTTCATTATTGATGACACTATACCGCTCACAAGGCGCTCGCCACCAGCCGATCTCTGAGTCTTCCATTTTATTGGCAGGCCCCGTGCGCAATGTCTCCGCCACCATTGAGCGCGAAGTTAAGACCCTGATGGCGAGTTTGGCGAACTTTAAAACGAGCGCGTGCCTGGTGATTGAAAGCGACTCGAGCGATACGACCGTTGCACAATTAGAGCAATTGTCCAAGACCATGCCCCAGTTTTCCTATCTCAGCATGGGGCAGCTTAGTAAGCAATATCCCAGACGAACCGATCGGATTGCCCTGTGCCGTAATGCGATTATCGATGCGGTAGCGCAAAACCCAAAGTACGCGCAGATTGACTACATTGCCATGGCCGACATGGATGGCATGAATCACCTAATCACCCCGGAAAAAATTGCCCAGTGCTGGAGCGTGCCTGAGAACTGGGATGTGATCACCGCCAATCAATTGGGACCGTACTATGACATTTGGGCGCTACGCCATCGCGATTGGTGCCCGACCGACTGCTGGCAGCAAAAAACCGCGCTTGAAGCGGTGATTGGCGATCGACCGGCTGAACATTTAGCGGTGACCGCGCGGCAAGTGACTCTGGATCCGCGCGCGGGGTTGATTGAAGTCGATTCCGCCTTTGGAGGTTTGGCCATTTATCGTCGTGAGGCGTTTCTCGCAGGGCGCTATGCGGGCACTGATCGTAAGGGTGGCTTTGATGTGGCCGACCACATCCCCTTTCATGAAGACTTGCGCCAAAAAGGCTATAAGATTTATATCAATTGCGCACTCATTAATTGCGCGCAATACCCCGATGCCGTCGAACCGCCACCCCCCCAAGCACCCAAAGGGGTGCTTAAACTGGTTCAGCGCTTGGGGCAGATGCTCTTTGGCAAAAAACGCTTCAATAAGTATCTAGAGCTTATGAAGTCTCCCTAGGTTTGTAACTTTTGAACAATAGAAATAAGCGATGATTCTGGTTACTGGCGGCGCAGGCTTTATTGGTGGCAACTTTGTGCTCGATTGGCTCAAAGACCCCCATGCCGAAGGCATCATTAATCTGGATAAATTAACGTATGCCGGCAATTTAGCCACACTTGATTCGCTAAAGAACGATTCGCGTCATGTTTTTGTGCAAGGGGATATTGGCGATCGAGCTCTGGTCACACACCTTTTAAAAGAGTATCAACCGCGCGCCATTGTGAACTTTGCGGCTGAGAGCCACGTGGATCGCTCAATTCATGGGCCAGCCGATTTTATTGAGACCAATATTGTCGGTACCTTTAATCTCCTCGAGTGCGCGCGCGAGTACTGGAGTGGCTTACCAGACGATGCAAAACGAACGTTTCGTTTTCATCATGTCTCCACCGACGAGGTCTATGGCTCACTATCACCCACTGCCCCAGCCTTTACGGAGACTCATCCCTATGAGCCCAACAGTCCCTATTCGGCCTCCAAAGCCGCGTCTGACCATTTGGTAAGAGCCTGGTTTCATACCTATGGTTTTCCAGTGGTGACCACCAATTGCTCGAATAACTATGGACCCTACCATTTCCCCGAAAAACTCATTCCCTTGGTCATTCTCAATGCGATTAATGGCAAGCCCCTACCGATTTACGGCGATGGTCAGCAAGTGCGCGATTGGCTCTATGTCGGCGATCATTGCTCGGCGATTCGCACGGTGCTCGCTCACGGTACGCTGGGAGAAACCTACAACATCGGCGGCTGGAATGAGAAAACCAATCTCAGTGTTGTTCAAACCATCTGTCAGATTTTGGATGAGTTAAGACCGAGGGCCGATGGACAGTCTTATGCCAAGCAAATTACCTTCGTGAAAGACCGCCCTGGTCACGATCGGCGCTATGCGATTGACGCACGCAAAATTGAGCGCCAGCTTGGTTGGCGACCCGCTGAAACCTTCGATACCGGAATTCGTAAAACCGTGCAGTGGTATCTTGAGAATCCATCCTGGGTGGAAGGGGTGGTAAGTGGCGCCTATCGCGATTGGCTGCAAAAGCAATACAACTAACATTCATCAACACTTGATCCGATGAACATTATCGTTTTTGGTAAAGATGGCCAATTGGGTCGAGCCTTTCAGAGTGTCTTTGAGACTCAAAAGCTTGATGAGCTGCATCGAATTTACTTCGTGGGGCGCGCGCAATGTGACCTTAGCAACGCCGATGCCATAACCAATCTTTTACGAGAAACGAAACCAAACCTGATCATCAATGCCGCGGCGTATACAGCAGTGGACCAAGCCGAACAAGAAATCGATTTAGCCTATGTAATCAATGCCAATGCCCCCGCCATCATGGCGCAATACGCAGTAAAGGAGGGCGCAACCTTGTTGCACTACTCGACCGATTACGTCTTTGATGGAACGAAAACTACACCCTACCTTGAGAGTGATGCGCGCAATCCCTTGGGGATCTACGGCAAAAGTAAGGCGGCTGGCGAAGCGGGGATTGAAGATGCTTTTAAGCAAGACCCTCATACAAAGGCACAATTTGCGATTTTGCGAACCAGCTGGGTCTATGGCGATGGGGGGAACTTTATTCGTACGATCTTGCGGCTCGCTAAAGAGCGTGAAAGTCTGAAAGTCATTGTCAATCAATATGGGGTACCCACCAGCGCACCTTGGTTAGCGAGTATTAGTCTACCGATGGTGCTTGATGAGAACCAGAAACGGCGATCTTTTCCCTCAGGGCTTTATCACGCCGTCCCTCAAGGAGAAACTACTTGGTATGAATTAGCCTGTTTTTCAGTACAAATTGCCTTAGATGCCGGTGCGGATCTAAAACTGCGTCCTGATCGGATCATTGCCATTCCTGCTTCAGAGTACCCCTTACCAGCGCCGCGACCGATGAACTCACGTCTGGCGCGATCTGCTTTAGATGCTCTAATGAACCAGATCTCTAAAGGCACTGATGTGACAAAATGGCAACAATGGCAACAATCATGGCAAGAGCCAGTCGCTGACTATGTTCAAGATTTAGTGCTTCATAAAAATGTTTAGAGCTTCCTAAAGGTATTTCCCGATGACTGTAAATTCGATGAATTCAAAAAATCGCAAGGGCATTATCTTGGCGGGTGGCTCAGGTACACGTTTGTATCCCGTCACACAAGCGGTCTCAAAGCAATTGATGCCCGTCTATGACAAGCCAATGGTCTATTACCCGCTAACAACCCTCATGCTTGCGGGTATTCGCGATATTTTGTTAATTTCCACCCCGCACGACACCCCACGCTTTACCGAGTTGCTGGGTGACGGTTCGCAGTGGGGTTTGAATATTAGCTACTGCGTTCAACCTTCACCCGATGGTTTAGCCCAAGCCTTTATTTTGGGCCGGTCTTTTGTGGGCGATCATCCCAGCGCCTTGGTATTGGGCGACAATATTTTCTATGGACACGAACTCGTGGAGCAACTGCAACGTGCGAATGCCCAAACCGATGGGGCAACCATATTTGCCTATCACGTGAATGATCCTGAGCGCTATGGTGTGGTGGAGTTTGATCAACACTACAAGGCCATCTCGATTGAAGAAAAACCAACAAAGCCGCGCAGTAGTTATGCGGTCACCGGCCTTTATTTTTATGATCATCAGGTGTGTGATATTGCTGCTTCGATTAAAACCAGTGCCAGGGGTGAGCTTGAGATTACCGATGTCAATCGTGCCTATCTCAATCACAACGCATTAAGTGTTGAAATCATGGGGCGCGGCTATGCTTGGCTCGATACGGGTACGCACGATTCGCTTTTGGATGCTGCAGGCTTTATTGCTACTTTGCAAAAACGTCAGGGTTTGATGGTCGCCTGTCCCGAAGAGATCGCATACCGACAAGGTTGGATTAGCCAAGAGGCCGTGGAGAAGGTAGCTAATCAACTCAGTAAAAGCAGTTATGGTCAGTATCTATCCAAAATACTTCATGAGTTAAATACCAGCGTACAGCCAATTAGTTTGTCTGCGAAGGCAAAGTCATGACCATCGATACCAATCCGAAATTGCAAGTCAAGCCCACCGCGATCCCGGAAGTGTTAATAGTCGAGCCCAAAGTCTTTGGGGATCAGCGCGGTTGGTTTACTGAATCCTTTAATGCCAAGGATTTTGCCAACGCGACTGGGCTGACTGTGGAGTTTGTGCAAGATAACCATTCTTTCTCACGCCAGTGGACACTGCGAGGGATGCATTACCAACTCGAACACACGCAAGGCAAACTCATGCGAGTGGTCGCAGGTTCAGTCTTTGATGTGGCTGTGGACTTACGCAAAAACTCATCGACTTTTGGTCAATGGGTGGGTGAAATATTGAGCGCCCAAAACCATCGTCAATTGTGGATTCCACCCGGCTTTGCACATGGCTTTTTGGTCTTATCCGACACCGCAGAGTTTTTATACAAAACCACCGATTACTACGATCCAAAGAGCGAAGTCTCTTTGTCATGGTGCGACCCCACCATCGCGATCCAATGGCCCATTCCAGCGGGCGTAGAAGTTTCGCTCAATACTAAAGATGCGGCAGGCCTATCCTGGGAGCAGGCCCCCAAGTTTTAGTGGTATGCATCGAGTCGCTCTGAAAGTCAAAGGGAATGAGCAAGGCCCATGACTAAACCATACGATAATTGAGCCATGGCTAGTTCATCGCAGACACAAGGGTCACAGCACACATCTGTCGATCAGACTGATCAGGCAGGGTTGATCACTCAAGAGAGGGATGCCCCCAAAATCTTGATCGTTAAGCTCTCCTCCTTAGGCGATGTGCTCCATACCTTGCCCATTGTTTGGGATTTGCGCAAGCGTCTACCCCATGCGCAAATCGATTGGATTGTGGAAGAGGCCTATGTCCCATTACTCAAACCCTTAGAAACCACGAGCACATTCAGAGGCATTGATCGGATTATTCCGCTCGCGTTTCGCCGCTGGCGTAAAAGCCTTTGGAGTCGAAGTGCTTGGCATGAGTTTCGGGCGATGCGCCAAATACTCCAAGCTACCAGCTACGATGTGATTCTTGAAACGCAAGGCTTAATCAAATCCGCCTTGGTGTGCGCACTTGCAAAAAAATCCGCTCATGCGGTGGTTGCGGGCCTGGGGAATGCCACGGAGTACTCAGGCTATGAACCACTGGCCCGCTTTTTTTATACCCAAGCAGTGCAGGTGCCCAAACAGTGCCACGCGGTTGATCGCGCGCGTTGGGTGATGTGCTCGGCGATGGACTGGCCACTCATTAAACGCGAGGCCGAACCACCGCAGTTTTATCCTCCTCAGTTTGCAAAGCTTCTTCCAGTCCTAGCCCTCGAGAGTCTTTCGAGCGCGGCTAATGACCCCATTGCGCCGTATGTAGTGTGTTTTCATTCCACGGCGCGGGCCGCCAAGCGCTGGGCCAATGAGTCCTGGATTGATTTAGGAAAATCATTGGCTAAAGAGGGCTACCGATTAGTACTGCCTTGGGGGAACACGAGCGAAAGGCAGGTGAGTGAATTCATCGCAAGTCACATCCCCGGGGCAATCGTTCCAAGAGCCATCTCGATTGAGGAGGCCTATTCGCTCATTGCCCACGCCACACTCATCGTGGGTGTGGACACCGGTTTAACCCATGTGGCGGCTGTTTTGGGTAAACCCACGGTCGAGATTTATTGCGACTCCCCGAGGTGGAAAACCGAAGGCTATTGGTCAGAGCGTATTTCCAATCACGGCGATGTGGGGCATCCGCCTGAAGTGGCCGAGGTCCAAGCGGCTTGTCAGCGATTAATGACGCAGTCATCGATTTGATCCATCGGAGTAAAACGAGAGTCTACTGTCTACTAAGCGTACCAAGCGTACTAAGCGAGCTTTTGCGCTTGAGCAGCGCACATGCGCTCAATCACCCCATCAATATCGGTAGGTTTTTTCCATTTCAGTTGTTGAATGGCGCGCTCGGGGTTACCCACACTGTATTGAATTTCATTGGGTCGGAAAAACGCAGGATTAATTTCTACGTGTTGTTTCCAATCCAAATCAAAGTATTCAAAGGCTTTCGCGACAAAGTAGGTGAGTGACTCCATGCGGCCCGTCGCGATTACAAAATCATCAGGCTTATCTTGCTGCATCATGAGCCACATGGCTTCTACATACTCCGGGGCCCAGCCCCAATCGCGGCAGATGTCTAAATTACCCAGTTGGATTTTTTGAAGCAGCCCCGCTTTAATTTTGCTAGCACCCACAATGATTTTTTGGGTGACAAAGCGCTCCGGACGTAAGGGCGATTCGTGGTTAAACAGAATCCCCGTGCAAGCATATAAGCCATAAGACTCGCGGTAGCTGTTAATCAGCCACTTGGCAGTTGATTTCGCAACTGCATAGGGACTACGGGGTGCAAAGGGTGTGGCTTCATTGGCGGGGGTCGTGCCAGTATCGCCAAAACACTCGCTGGAGCCTGCATTGTAAAAACGCACAGACTTCCCTAATACCCGAATGACTTCTAGGATGTTGAGCGTGCCAATGGCGATACTCTCGATCGCTTCGACCGGCTGTTCAAACGAGAGTCCCACCGAGGTTTGTCCAGCCAGGTTGTAAATCTCATCGGGATCGCAGCTTTGAATGGCATTAAACACGCTACGAAAATCATTAATGGAAACAGAGAGGAGCTTGACTTGTTCGCGAATCCCCAAAATATTCAAATTTTGAAAAGAGGAGGCCATCACATCGCGCGATGAACCGGTCACGGTATAGCCTTTGCCTAGGAGGTATTGGGCTAGGTAGGCGCCGTCTTGGCCGGTGATACCAATAATGAGGGCTTTTTTGCTCATACGCTAATGATACGAACTTTTCGAAGGCGCGAGCAGTACTGAGTTTTCATGAGGATCCATGCAGAGTTCGGAGTCAGGGGCAGAGGATGGCAGCTTAGATGCCTTATGGGAGCCTTTGCTTCCCCCTTTCCCCCTTTACAATAGGATTATTCTGAAAAATGATACGAATTGTGTCCAATCCTAATCTAAGCTCTAAAGTGATCCCTGTCATTCTTTGTGGCGGCTCGGGCACGCGTTTGTGGCCCTTATCACGCTCGGGATTTCCCAAGCAATTTCTTGTTCTCTCAAGTAATGAAGACCAGCATAGCCTTTTTCAGCAAGCCCTAAGCCGTGCTCAAAAAGCCATTGGGTCGTATGCCAAACCAGAGCCAGCCTTAATAGTCACCAATGAAGAGCATCGGTTTTTAGTACTCGATCAATTGCGTGAGTTAAAGGATGTAAAGGCAACGTTGCTACTCGAGCCGGTAGCACGTAACACTGCCCCGGCGCTTACGCTGGCAGCATTGTGTGCACAGGCGCAAGGCGATGATCCCATTTTGCTCATTACCCCAGCCGACCAAACGATTGCCAATCAACCTGCTTTTGAGCTGGCGATGCACTCCGCATTGCAGATCGCGCAATCCGGGGCAATCGCCATCTTGGGCGTGACCCCCACTGGCCCAGAGACTGGCTACGGGTACATCAAGGCTAAGGTCAATGCTCAGGTCAATGCCCAGGGAGCAGGTGATGTTGGCATGACCGTTGAGCGTTTTGTTGAAAAGCCCGATGTGGCAACCGCGACCCAGTATTTAAAGGAGGGTGGTTACTATTGGAATGGCGGCATGTTTGTACTCAAGGCCAGCGTATGGCTTGCAGCCCTCGAGGCATTTCGCCCAGATATCTTGGAAGCAAGCACTCAAGCATGGGATGGTAAAACCAGCGACGCGCACGATGGTACCGTATTTATTCGTCCGGACAAGGCCTTGTTTGAAGCGATTCCGAGTGAGTCGATTGATTATGCGGTGATTGAGCAATGCCCGGGTAGTCGATTTCCCATTCAAATGGTGCCATTGGATGCAGGTTGGAATGACCTGGGTGCTTGGGATGCGGTCTGGCAAGTCGGCGCTCCAGATAATGCCGGTAATGTCACACGGGGCGATACCGTTTTGGATCAAACCACTAATAGTCTGGTGTATTCAAGCACGCGCTTAGTAAGCGCAGTGGGGGTGAACGATCTCGTGATTGTGGAGACTGCCGATGCGGTCTTAGTAGCGAATCGCGCCAATAGCCAAGAGGTCAAGGCGATTGTGAGTCGCTTAGAGAAAGCAGGGCGTGAGGAGAAAAACCTGCATCGCAAAGTCAATCGCCCCTGGGGTTGGTATGACAGTGTTGATGAGGGCGAGCGCTTTAAAGTCAAGCGCATTCAAGTTAAACCCGGAGCGAGTTTATCGCTGCAAATGCATCATCACCGCGCTGAGCATTGGATTGTGGTCAAAGGTATTGCCGAGATTACCAATGGTGATCAGATCTTGACCTTGCATGAAAATCAAAGCACTTTCATCCCCCAAGGACAAACCCACCGCTTAGCCAATCCCGGCACGGAGCCCTTAGAAATTATTGAGGTTCAATCCGGTTCTTACTTGGGTGAGGATGATATTGTGCGCTTTGAAGACACCTATGGGCGACAATAGATCAATCACGAATAATGGAGTTAAGAGGGAAGCCATGAGTACGAATCAAGCCAAAGTTGCTTTAATTACCGGAATCACTGGTCAAGACGGCTCTTACCTTGCAGAATTTTTATTAGAGAAGGGCTATGTGGTGCATGGCATTAAACGCCGCGCTTCACTCTTTAATACCGAGCGTATTGACCACCTCTACGAAGATCCGCATGTCAATCACCCTCATCTGATTCTCCACTATGGGGATCTCACGGACACTAGTAATTTGGTGCGGATCATCCAACAAACCCAGCCCGATGAAATTTATAACCTGGGTGCGCAAAGCCATGTGGCGGTCTCCTTTGAGTCCCCCGAATACACGGCGGATGTGGATGCGATTGGGGCGCTACGCATGCTCGAAGCGATTCGTATTTTGGGCTTAGAGAAGAAAACCCGCTTTTACCAAGCATCGACCTCTGAGCTTTATGGCCTAGTGCAAGAGATCCCACAAAAGGAAACGACCCCCTTTTATCCCAGAAGCCCCTATGCAGTCGCGAAACTCTATGCTTACTGGATTACCGTGAACTATCGTGAAGCCTATGGCATATATGCGTGTAACGGCATTCTCTTTAACCATGAATCCAAACGCCGCGGCGAAACCTTTGTCACACGCAAGGTCACCCGGGGCCTTGCGAATATCGCCCAGGGCTTAGAGAAATGCCTCTACATGGGTAATATCGATGCGCTGCGCGATTGGGGTCATGCCAAAGACTACGTACGTATGCAGTGGTTGATGCTTCAACAAGACAGGCCCGAGGATTTTGTGATTGCGACTGGCGTGCAATATACGGTTCGTGAGTTCATTCAAAAGAGCGCCAACGAGTTGGGAATCACACTCAGATTTGAAGGCAAAGCGGAGGCCGAGAAGGCGATCGTGGCCAAGATTGAGGGGGATAAGGCACCTGCGCTGAAAGTGGGTGATGTGATTGTGCAAATCGATCCCCATTACTATCGTCCCACCGAAGTCGAGACTCTCCTGGGTGATCCCACCAAGGCCAAAGAGAAGCTCGGTTGGGTCCCTGAAATTACTTTGGATCAAATGATTCAAGAAATGGTTACCCATGACCTCGAAAAAGCCAAGCAGCATGCGCTATTGAAAAAGCATGGCTATGCGGTGGCAGTGGGTAAAGAAAAATAAGTGAAAAGTAAGCGAAAAGTAAGCGAAAGTAACCGATCAGAAAAACTCACTTAACGCTCTCGTAACGAATTTAGGACTCTTCTTGGCAAACGATCTTCAGCAAAAAATCTACATCGCGGGCCACCGGGGGATGGTGGGATCAGCCATTGTGCGGGAGTTAGAGCGCCAAGGGTATACCAATCTGATTTATCGCACGCACCAAGAATTGGATCTTACCAATCAAGCGGCGGTTCGTGATTTTTTTGAGACCGAAAAACCCGATCAGGTGTATTTAGCCGCAGCCAAGGTAGGCGGGATTTATGCCAATAACACCTATCCTGCGCAATTTATTTATGAGAACCTGATGGTGCAAAACAACGTAATTCATCAGGCGTTTATGAGCGGCGTTAAAAAACTCTTGTTTTTAGGGTCAAGCTGCATTTATCCCAAGTTAGCCCCGCAACCCATGGCGGAGGATGCACTCTTGACTGGGAAGCTCGAGCCTACCAATGAACCTTATGCGATTGCCAAAATTGCGGGGATCAAAATGTGCGAGAGCTACAACCGTCAGTATGGCAAAAGCCATGGGGTGGACTATCGCTCGGTGATGCCCACCAATCTGTATGGGCCTGGGGACAATTACCATCCTGAAAATAGTCACGTGATTCCGGCACTCATTCGGCGTTTTCATGAGGCGAAGATCAATTGCTCACCCGAGGTCACGATTTGGGGAACCGGTACTCCCAAGCGTGAATTTTTATATGTCGATGATATGGCTGCTGCCAGCGTGTTTATCATGCAGCTCGATCCAGTAGCCTATGAAGCACAAACTGAGCCCATGCAAAGCCATATCAATGTGGGTTTTGGTAGCGATATCACGATTGCACAATTAGCCGATGCGATTGCCAAAGCGACTGGCTATCAAGGTCAAATCACCTTCGATCCGACAAAACCGGATGGATCGCCACGCAAACTCATGGACTCTAAACGATTAAACCGTCTAGGGTGGAGCCCTAAGGTTGGGTTGGAGCAAGGCCTAGCAGCTGCTTATGACGAGTACGTGAAGCTGAATTTACGAAAATAGCGCCAAAAGTACAACTTGCAACTCATCAAGCCATTAAGAGTGATTTGTTCACTTTGTGGTTTTAAAATTTAGAATGATTATGAAATTAATCCATTAGAAAATAATGAAGAGCGCGCTTCGCATTGACCACATCCTATTGCGAATTCTCTTTGGCCGACGCTGGAGAGAAAAAGTGTGGGCATCCAAAGCGGACGTTACTCGCTTGCACGCTCATATCACGGCGACCACTACCCCATTTTTAATCAATCTGGATGGGGTGGAGCGCATTAAGCTTTCCTTAAAAGCCCTAAACCCAGCGTATAACCCAAGTTTATTAAAAACATCGAGTGGCTATTTGATGACTGCACGATCGAGTGCAGTCCATGTGTTTAATGACCGTGTCTGCGTGACGAATCCCCATGCTCCCAAAGATGTCAATTATTTGATGTGGCTAGATGCGCAACTGAATATCATCAAATACGACGTTCTGGATGAATCATTGTTGAGTAAGGATGCATCGGGTTGGACCTCTGCTCTTGAAGATATTCGACTATTTGAATGGAAGGGTGAGGTGTGGGGCATTGCCGCCATTGGTAATCGTGCGGCGGGCGCCATTGGGCAGGTTATGGTTCAGCTTGATGGACATCGGATTACTCAGTATCGAGTCTTAGCTTCGCCGCGAGAGCAGAAAGTAGAAAAGAACTGGATTCCAGTTGCCCATGCATCGCAGTTAAAGTTGATTTATAGCGTGGAGCCATTGCAAATTCTCTCGATGCGCTCCCCCATGGAGCCAATCCGTTTGCCAGATGGCTTTGATTTGGTAGCGGCTGAAGTGCCCTATCCGTATCGCGGAGGATCCAACTTAGTACCGTATGCCGACGGGTATTTGGCAGTGGTGCATTCAGCCCCAATCGCCTATCAAGACGCTCGGATGTATACCCATCATTTCGTGCTCTTTAGCCCCGATCTTCAGATCATTGAAATTAGTAGACCTTTTTTCATCGAACATATTGGGATTGAGATTGTGGTGAGTATGGTCTTGCAAGACGATGGCATCATCATTTCCTATGGTGTTGGGGACCGACTCTGTCGATTACTCAAGATTCCCCATGCTGTAATTGATCGATTGATTTCGTGTGAATCGATTATTTAATTTATCTTCCCTTGGCCTTGTGCTCATTGTCATGAGCGCCATCCTCTTAGGTTGTTGGGCGGTTAAAGACACCATTGCTCTACGTAATGCCATGCTATTTTTGGGTGCTCCAATCGCAGCGCTGTACTGTTATCAAGTCTTTAAAGCGCAGCATGATCCAGGAATTGCGATTTCGTTTTGGTATTTCATTCCGATTATTTTGATTGGTTTGATGTTTGGCTGGGTCATATTTCATTTCTTATTTCTAGCCCGATTTCCTGAGCTGCAATTTCAAGAACTACGATCGACCTGGCTTCGAGCTTTTATGGGGGTGGTGTTGGGTTTGGCTACTGGAATAGCGATTACAAGGCGACCCGCGGCAGTGAATATCCTATGGCTTGGATTTATACCGAGCTTTCTTTATTTATACTACCAGTATGTACAAAAGGTAGCAATTGCCCAGAGTCTTTTTGCCCCGGACTATCACGGTTATATTTTTTACGGCAAAATTAGCGGTGTTTTGGTTGGTACGATTTTCATCGCTGGAGTCTTAGGAACCCTGTTGGATTTATTTCCTCGCTTAGGGGTGCGAGCGAAGTGGGCAATGATTGTGTTCTGGCTTTTTGCCACAGGTGTTGCCTTGTTTTCCTATGTCTTTATTTTTGATGCGCTCAACGGCGTTGGGCTAAGCTTTTTGATTTTTGGTGCAGTGGGCGTCGGACTTTTGATTCGTCTTGTTCATTCTTTTTTCGCAAAACCTGAGATAAAAAAAGTTGTCATTCACTTCGTATTTTTAGTAAGTCTTGTTGGCGCTGCCGGATGGTTTGGTTGGCATCAAGCGAAATTGAATCCTGGTTGGGCGACCCTGCTCGAAGATATGAATATTGCCGTGCAAGTGCATGAATACCCGAACTGGCAAGATCCAGCCACTTTGGGCTTTCCAAAAAATGCCTTAGGAAAACAAGTGCGGGTCAATACCTATGAGCGAGTCTCTTGGGCAGTAGTCGGGATGACCATCCTTGCCCCGCAAACCCCCCTGGGCGTGGGCATTCTTAGTCGACCATTTGGGGTGTTATTGAATGAAAAATATCCAAATAGCTCTAAAGGAATTATCTCAAGCCATAGTGCATGGGTTGAATTGACTTTAGCATTTGGATTTCCTGCCTTAGTGTTGACATTAGGGGCGATTGGATCAATTTTGGTCCTTGCCCTTCACAGCAGCGGGCCCTTTCGGTACTTAGTACTACTTTTAGGATTTTCGATCCTCTGTTTATATACTGTAGGGGAAGTCAGCTCTCAACACGGGATTGAAATTTTATATTTCATGATTGCCTTAATGGCAGGGCTATTGATTCCTCAAAGACCAACCTATAGTGCGCTAAAGTCTGTTGATCAATATTAGATAGATACAATGAATATTCTCTTAACTGGTGGTTTAGGATTTATTGGCAGTCACACCGCGACCGTGTTGGCAGATTATGGCCATCATGTAGTGATCATTGATAATTTATGTAATAGTCAAAAAGAAACACTAAACAGCCTAAGGAGTATTACGGGCAAAGACCTACCGTTTTACGAGGGCGATGTCCGAGATTTGCCTTTGCTCAAACGAATTCTAAAAGAGGGGCAGATTGAGTACGTGATTCATTTTGCTGGGCTTAAATCCGTTGCCCAGTCGCAGACAAACCCCTTGGAATATTTTGATAATAATGTGGGGGGGTCGATTGCATTACTTGAGGCCATGCAGGCGATCAATATCAAAAAGTTAATCTTTAGCTCAAGCGCTACCGTTTATGGCGCACCACAGTATTTGCCCTATGATGAAGCGCATCCCTTGCAACCCATCAATGTATACGGCAGAACCAAATTGCAAGTTGAGGAAATTTTGCAGGACCTATCACAATCTGATGATGCATGGTCGATCGTTTGCTTGCGCTACTTCAATCCAATTGGCGCTCATAACTGCGGCTTGATTGGAGAGCGACCCCAAGGTATTCCGAATAATTTAATGCCATATTTATGCCAAGTGGCAAGTGGGCAATTGCCGCACCTCAACATCTTTGGTGATGATTACGATACCAAAGATGGAACAGGCGAGCGCGACTATATCCATGTGATGGATTTAGCAGAGGGGCATGCTGCCGCACTCGCGTTAATGAACGGGCAAACAGGGTTTGAGGCGATTAATTTAGGTACTGGAAATCCAGTGAGTGTGTATGAATTAGTTCATGCATTTGAACGCTCAATTCAGAGAACTATCCCAAGAATTGTTCAAAAGAGACGCAGTGGCGATTTACCAATTTATTACGCAAAAGTGGATAAGGCCTCAAGGCTCTTAAATTGGAGAGCTCAACGGGATTTGCAGGCAATGTGCGATAGTTCGTGGAAGTATCAGCAGAAAATTCGAGCAGTACTGTAAACGTATTTTCGATGAGTCAAGAAATCTACAACAAATATATCGCATATCCACTATATGCATAAGCGTCTCCTACAAAGCTCGTTTTTCTTATTAGCTGATCGTGGCTTTCGCTTGGTTATTAGCTTTGTGCTGGGGGTGTGGATTGCTCGTTTTTATGGTCCCGAAGAATTTGGACAGCTGAATTATGTTCTAGCCACAGCCAGTATTTTTGGTAGCTTATCGTCCATGGGTTTGGACGATATTGTTCCGCGGGATATGGCGGCCTTGAACCAAACAGGAATATCACGTGACGATATTGAAAAAACCGCCTTTATTCTGAGGCTCATTGGCGGAACTGCTGCCTATCTCTTGGTGCTAGGCCTTATTTTTTATGAGTCCGGAGCATCGCGCCTATTTCTCATCGCTTGTTTATTGGCCCTATACCTCCCGATTCAGGCGGGTGATGTGTATGAATATCGTTTGCGTGTGGAGGATGAATTTTCAAAGATTGCCCTAAGTAGAAGCGCAGCCGCGATGCTGGCGAATTTACTAAAAGCCGTAGTGTTGGTATTCACCTTGCCAATTGGCTACATTGCTGCTGCCATGACTAGTGAATTTTTGATTACGTTTCAGGCATTTAAATATTTTGCAAGAAAAAAAGCACCGAATGTTGGTATTTTTAAGTTTGAGTGTGCCAAGTCACTACTTAAAAGATCATGGAAAGTGATGCTAGCAGGAATATTGGTCATGTGTCAGGCTAGAGTGGAGTATTTTCTGATAGAGAAATTTTTGGGCTGGCAAGATCTAGGTCAATATTCTGCAGCATTAAAAATATTTGAAATTATCGATGTTGCTTGTATGGTTTTGGTTATGGTCCTGATGCCAAAACTTGCCTCAAGAGTTAATCAGGAAAATATACTCATGTACCGCCGACGAGTTTACCTTGCTGGCTTTCTTATATTTCTGATGCTAATACCGATAATGATCATACTCACTATCCTTTTTCCCTATGTATATGGGGATCAGTATCAACAAGCAGCAATGATATTGCCGTGGCTATTTTTAAAGCCGTTTTTTGGCATGCTGAACTCAATCCGAGGAATGTTCATTGTGTTAGACGGCAATTACTGGAGCCTCGGCTTATCCGCCACCTTAGGTTTGTTAGCCAGTCTAATTGCGGGTTATTTATTGATTCCAAACCATGGATTAATTGGCGCTGCGATAACAATGCTTATTGGACTGTTTGTTTTGACAATTATTTCGGATGCATTATTCAATCGTAAAAATATTTACGCAGTGATGTCATGTTTTTATGAATTTAATTATTTTTTTACATTAGTCAAGAAAAAATAGAGCACATTGAACAGTAAACCTTTAATATCCATAATTATTAATAACTATAATTATGCTCCTTTTTTAAGGGTGGCAATAAATAGTGCATTAAATCAAAGTTATCAAAATTATGAGATATTAATTGTTGACGATGGTTCCACTGATAACTCTATAGAAATCATTAAATCCTATTCTGATCGAGCAAAGACGTTATTTAAAAGAAATGGAGGTCAGGCATCTGCATTTAATTATGGATTAGCTAATTCAAATGGCGAGATAATTATTTTTCTTGATTCTGATGATGCATTAACTAAAAACTGTTTAGAGCGTGTAGCAGAAAAATTTTCTAATAATCCAGAACTTGTTTGTGTGCGCTGGTATTTAGAGCATATTGATCAAAATGGAATTTCTTTGGGGACAACTAATCCAATGCAGAATGTGTCAATTCCAATTGGAGATATAAAAAATGAAATTATGAATAATGGTTGGAGATTTAATACGCCACCAACTTCTGGAAATGCTTTTACTCGGGCATGCTTAGAAAGTTTCTTTCCAATGCCGGAGGATATAACTCGATGTGCTGATGTGTATTTGTTTGCAAATACGGCTGTGCGCGGAAAAATTGAAATGATCTATGAAATTATGGGGCATTACCGTCAAAATTTGGAAAATAAAAATCACCACCTCTTTTCGAGGCAAAAAATAATAAATGAAATTTTGGCAGCCGATATTACTGACATGGCATTAATTAATTATCTTAGAACTCAAACTCTTGAAAAACAATTAACTAGGGATCGCTGGGCCACTGTGGGTGATGAGATGTTAAGAAAAATTCTTTTTAAATTTGTTGATCGTAAAAATATATCGAAAGAAATACTTGATCCTATGACTGCGACCCAATTTTTTAGAAGCCACTCTTTTTTTAAAAATATCAAATATATAGCTGGATGGCTTTTTACAACCATTGTCCCCACTGAAAGGATTGCATATTGGGGGGCAGGTGTCATATTGGGAAAGCATAATATTTGGGGTTCAAAAAAATATGGCTCATAAAAAATGTTCAAAAGGGTAATTAACAGCTTTCAGGCCCGATATCCAAAGGTTGCTGCCAAAGTATTCAATGAAGTTCCAATGGAAAAAGTTCCTGAATTAAATTCTAGTGCATCTCAAGCATGGTCGAAGACCATACCAAATCATATTTACATGACATGGGAAGAGAATAAGTTTGGAAAAACCCACGCTGCTGGTTTAAGACAATTTCGATCTCGGAATATGGATTGTCATTTTCACCTGTTCAATTCGAAAGACTGCGATGAATACATGCATACGTATTATAGAAATCATGGAATTTATGATGTTTACATGAGCGCAAAAGCCGGCGCCATGAAAGCAGATATATGGAGGTATTGCATACTTTACGAGCGAGGCGGTTTTTATTTTGATATCAATAAGTGTATTGAAGTTCCTTTAAGTGAATATGTTATGAAAGATGATCTGGCCTTAGTTTCTTATGAAAATAATTTCTTTACTGATGTTTTATCAAGCAAGACAATCTTTGCGATGCCGACAATATTACGATCTGATGTTAAGAAATATCTACAATTTGTTAATCGACCCTTGTTAAATTGGGGGTTAGCTTGTGTTAGTGCGCATCCTATTTTTAAAAAAACAATTGATAATATTGTTGAGTACGCAAATTATTTTAGGGATAAAGTTTTTACTAATATACGTGAACCAATCATTACATTAACCGGTCCCATTATGTTTACACGGTCGTATTATGATTGTTTGAGTGAGAACGTCCAATTCTCTGCAAGGCAATGTGGTATTGATTTTGACGGAATGGGTAATCCAAATATGAATGGTGGTTGGGTAAGGTACATTCGATCCAAATCATATGTGCGTGTAAAGAATAATAAAATTTTTGACTAATATGAAAGTAGAAATGAAGAATTCTTCATTTTTTGTGTTGCCCACTTTATGAAAGTCGCAGTCTATTGGCATGATATTTATCTTCCGTACTCCGACTATTTAATTCGAGGGTTTGCGGAAAATCCACAAATTGGTGAATTGTGCATCATAGGGCCAAGTCAATATGAAGCTGATTCAATTTATTTTGATCTTAAAAAAACTGAAGATTTCCCCCCTAAAGTATTTTTTAAAAAAATCAATACTTATTCTTTTAGAAAAAAGTGGGGTCCAATTACAGAATTTAAAAGATGCATTCAAGCATTTAATCCCGATTGCATTATTGTTCTCGATGAAGCGTTTTCCATTAATGTCCTAAATGCTGGGATTGCAAATTTTTTGTCCAAAAGTAAGGCAACGGTTCTTTTCTATGGGTTTGAAAATATCAAACAAACCCCACCATTTCAATTTCTTGCCAGCAACTTCTCTTTAACGAATATAGGCGTATTTCTGCGAAAAACATTTCGCTATCTATTGATTGATGCATTATTGCAGCCCATTCGTTCGCGTTTAGTCGATGGCGGCTTAGTCTGTTATTGCGAAAGTGTGGATGTGGTGCATCAGTTTGGCTGGATTCCAAAAATCCAGACTAGTTGGTGGGGTTTGGATCTCAAGCCATTTTGGGCGTTGAGTGGCGCCGGTTCCCATCAGTTTGAATCTACAGATCATGGCGCTAATGAATCCCCAAGAACGATTGGATATGTAGGCCGATTTGTTACCGAAAAGGGCGTTTTGGATCTCTTGGACACGCTTACTTTATTGGGCGATCAATATTCTCTGGTATTAGTGGGGGGAGGGCCCCTAGAAGCTAAGTTAAAAGAGCGCATTCAAGAGCTATCGCTGCACAATAGAGTAAAGCTCATCCCTCCAAAATCACGAACCGAATTAGCGTCGCTTTATGTGAGCTTTGATCTTCTGGTTTTACCGTCGAAGACCGATTATTTTTGGAAAGAGCAGTATGGAAGGGTGTTAGTTGAAGCTATGGCCTGTGGAATCCCGGTGGTTGGTAGTCGCTCAGGGGCAATCCCGATCGTGATTGATGATGCATCCCGGTGTTTTGCTGAAGGTGATATTGAGCAAATGGCAAAGACCATTGAGGCAACCATCAACTCTTTTTACTCTGGCGATTTCACCCAAAAGCGCGATGAACTTATTGAGCGATCAAAATTAGGCAATACCAATCAGTTTGTTGATAGTTTTATACAATTGCATCAAGCACTAACATCGTCTCAAGGTAAGAAGGGTGGTTTACGCTAAATGATGTTTCTCCTTCCCTACAATCGCCGCAATCCCTTGGCTCTAATTCAGCTGTTATTAAAGGATTTTTACTATTGGCTTTATGCAGTTCTTTTTAGAAGAAAAATTGCTCTCCCAAAAAAATTAACACATATTTTGTTAGTCAATCCTGCGCATTTAGGGGATGTCGTCATTAGTACAGCTCTCTTGAGGGATGTAAAGCGGCAATTTCCGGAGTGTGAGGTCGATTTTTTAGTGGGGGACTGGACTGCTCCGATTGTGAACGGGCATCCGGCTATTAGACGGTCCTACTTTATTAATCATTGTCAGGCTAACCGTAGCAATGAAACGAATCAAGCTAAACAAAAAAAATACCAGCAGCAAGTCCAACAAGTCATTAGCGAACTTAGCAGTCACTTGTATGACGCCATATTCTTTTTAAACTCATACGAGCCATCCTTCATTTCATTATTTAGACAATTCCAATGCCCGTTAATTGGGTTTGCAAGCGCTGGTGGGGGACCTCTTTTGAGTTATATGGGTGAGGACCAAGCAATCCATGAGGTACAAATTCAGGCCAGTTTATTTGTGCCATGGCTTGGAAAAGTAAGGAATGCCAATCAATATCGCCCTTGGCTCAAACCCCCCCTCGCTACCGAAGCCTTAATGGATCAGTTGGGATTGATGAAGCCCTATGTGGTTATTCATCCTGGTTCAGGTAATCCTTCTAAAGAATGGCCCATTAAGAATTGGATAGAAGTTGTTGAGCATCTCAGTGAATTAGGTTGGAATATTGTGATTACCGGACATGGCGAGCGCGAAAAGAAACAAGCAGATTTATTAAAACAAAATCAATGTACTAATTTAGTCGGGCAACTAAATTTTGATCAATTTACTGGGGTGATCGAAGGAGCTAGTGTTGTTTTATGCGTAGATTCTGTTGCGGGGCATATCGCATCTGCTTATGACAAAGATGTTGTAATTATCGGTAATGGCCTAAGTAAAATCGAGAGGTGGCAACCCCTGGGAAAGAATAGTCACTTACTTGTCAAACCAATGCCGTGCTCCCCTTGCCACAGCCGCCCCTGTGCTGAGAGGCCTTGCATCACTAGCGTGACTCCTCAAATGCTAATCAATCACTTGCCGCAAAAATAGGTTGGACAATGAAACGAGCTACCATCATTAAGCTTGGCGCCATTGGGGATGTGATTCAGGCTGCTGCTGCACTGAGTCAATACAAAGATCAAAATCCAACGTTAGCAGTCGACTGGGTGGTTGGGCAGCAGCTCGAATCCTTGCTAATGAGCATGAAAGTGGCCGATCAGATCGTCGCAATTGATGATCACGCTATTTTGCATGGTAATTTTTTTGTGCGTTCGAAGTCTTTAGTGAAGGCTCTTCGTCAAATTTATAGACAAATTACCCATTGCAACCACGTTTTTATTGCACATAGCCATTGGCAATACAGTATTTTTGCGATACCCCTCCTACTTAGGAGCCCAATCCTTATATTTGGCAGAATTTTGCGATTTTTTCCACAATTACATAACTTTCGCGTGAGTGAATATTTTCATTTTTTATCCAAAAAGTCATTATCTGGCAAACAAGGCAACTTGGCATTGCAAACCCTTGGTAGCAATATCTTAAGTGCGAACGAAAGTTTTAAGTTTAAGATCGACCCCAATAAAAAATACATTGCGCTCGTGCCGGGAGGCAGTAAAAATATGATGCGTGATGATTTTTTACGCCGCTGGCCTATTGAAAATTATGCGCAGCTTGCAGTTCAACTGATTGCAGCAGGCTATGCGGTGGTCTTGGTAGGCTCTAAAGATGACATCTGGGTTAGACCCCATTTTTTTAGTACTCAAGTAGAAGATTTAATCGGCAAGACTGGTATTCAAGATGTGGTCGAAATTTTTTCGAAGGTAAATCTAGTCATCAGCCATGATACTGGGCCACTCCATTTAGCCTCAATGACGCACACCCCCCTAATAGCAATCTTTGGTCCAACCCCGTCTTCTGCTGTAATTTCCGAGGAAAGAAAATCCTTAGTGGTAATGAAAGCCACTAAAGACGTTAAGTGCGCCCCCTGTTATGACGGGGTTGGATATGCAAAGTGCGATGATCCAATTTGTATGCGCTCAACCACTGTCGATGAAATTTTTAGAAAAGCAAAAATGTTGCTCGCTGAGGATTGCCTTGGAGCGCAATAATCAGCTTCTTAAAAGCTTCGACTTTTGGGTGGGGATTCCACTTCTCTATTGCTTATCACTTTTCAAGAGAAGGTCAATAAAGAAGCCTAATGAAGTTAAGGCTATAGGTATCTTTGCGTTTGCAGCAATTGGAGACTCTATCTTATCCTCTTGCATACTAGATCCCTTGCGAAAGCAATATCCCGAGGCGAAAATTATTATTTTTGCTTCGAAGGCGAATGCTGATATTTACTCCATTCTTTCTGGCTATGATGAACTGGTGATCTTGCCGGTGACCAAACCACTCACGGTATTTAAGGTATTAAAAAAATACTACCTGGATATATTGATTGATACCTCGCAGTGGACAAAATTAAGCGCTATTTATAGTGTATTTATTCAAGCAAAGCTCAAAATTGGTTTTGAAACGAAAGGGCAATATCGTCATTTTGGGTATGACCTTGTTGTTCCTCACTCAAACAAAGTTCATGAATTGGAGAACTTTCAAGCCCTATTAAAACCTTTGGGCATCGATTTTCAAGGATCACCATCATTGAAGAGGGAACAGATCAAGGCCCAGAATCTGGCGTCCATTGGTATAGAAACGAATCGACCATACATTGTTTTTCACCCTTGGGCGAGCGGTACGCGATCAAACCTACGTGAGTGGCCAGTCGATTTTTGGGTGGAATTAGCAAAAAATCTAATAGCAAAAGATCATAATATTTTGATTTCTGGATCTTCAAATAATCTTGCAGACACCCAAAAACTTGTAACAGCGATTGGTTTTGAAAATCAAACAGTGATCCTTGCAGGTAAGCTGTCATTTTCTCAACTCGCCAAGGCAATTTTGGAGGCAAAAGCAGTCATTTCCGTAAATACTGGAATTGCCCATTTGGCTGATCATTTAAGGGTTCCTACGATTGTGTTGAATGGACCAACCAATTCGGCCCGCTGGGGTGTAGTCAATGGTCGTTCATTGAATATTGATGTCCCAAAACAAGACGGTGGCGGATTTTTAAACCTAGGATTTGAATATCCCAGTCATTGTCCCTACATCATGAATCAAATCTCGGTACAGCAGGTTCAATCAAAAATTGATGAGATGCTCGGAAATTAAGCCAGGCCAAAGTGAATGACTAGAAGTTTTCTAGTTTTACAAAACAATCGGTCTATTTTTGGATTTACCGTAGGCGGGTGAAGTGAAGTAGCGCGACCAGGAGCCTGGCATTTCTGGAATGGCATGACCGTTGTAATAGATTCCTGCCTGATTAAGTTGTAAATTTGGGTTTTCCAAGAGTGTTTTACGAATTACGCGTGTGAGCATGCCAGTACCGGTAAAGCTAAAGATCGCATCCTTCGGATTGTCAAAGCTTTTACCCCTAAAGTAGGGGTAAAAGTTACAAATCTCATTAATCATCATCGCCGTGATGGGGTGATTTTTTGCAAACGCAAAAGACCATTGCATCGCAAGTTTTGTTGGATGTTGGATTCTCTCCATAATACGCTCCTCAGGCATGAGGATGAAGTTATTTTGCTCATAGGAAATTAAGCAATCTGAATCTGGCTTCAGAAGCATTTTTAATGGAATTGCACAGTCTTTATTGATATCAAAATAAAAGCCACCGCGTTCATGGAGTATGCAAACTCTGAAAATATCCGCTTTTGAGGGCCCAAATTGAGAATTTTGATAAATTTGAAATATTGGATGATCACCCCAAAATTCCTTCATATAGGCATCAATCTTTTGGGCATCAAATAGGTAAAAATTAAGCTCCGGATTTAATGTTCGAAAGCGAATGATATGTTTGTAAAGTGTTTTACCAAATTGGTGATTTACCCAAGTTTGATACACGTTGGGCGGTCGGTGAACATGCTCAAATGGCTGAGTTGCGACTTGATCATCTAGGAATTGATAGGGCTTTTCAAAAACGAGTTGAATTTGTCTAACTGTTTTTTTAGTTGAGGGATGAATTGAATAAACATCTCAATAAATGTGCGCGTGAATTTGCCTGATTACGAGGCGATTTTCTTTGATAAAAAAGGCTCAACAGCAGTCAAGAGAATGATTTTGAGATCGAGCAACAAAGACCAGTTTTCAATATAGTACAGATCATACTCAATGCGTTTATGAAGGTCAGTATCGCCGCGAAGCCCGTGAATTTGAGCCCATCCCGTAATTCCAGCCTTCACTAAATGTTTTTTCGCATAATTTGGGATTTGCCTTGCAAACTCATCAATAAATTCAACCCGCTCGGGTCGAGGCCCTACAATCGACATTTGCCCCAAAAGCACATTAATAAACTGAGGCAATTCATCCAAATTCATACGCCGCATCCATCTGGAGAAAGGATGTACTGTTTTGGACTCTGAATTTCCCCATCGCACACCACTTTTCTCAACATCGACTGGCATCGAGCGAAACTTCAGCATCTTAAATGGCCGACCATTTAGACCCACCCGTTCTTGCTTATAAAGTACAGGGCCAGGAGAGGTGAGCTTTACCGCTATGGCTAAAAATAAGAGTAATGGACTCAATAGAATCAAAATTAAAAGAGAAAGGATGAAGTCTTCTAAATTCTTAATGAGTAGTGCTTGACCAGAAAAGGGCGAGGCATTCACATTGAGCATATTGACACCTAAAATCTCGGTCGATCCATGATTGATCAAACGAAATGTGAAAAGATCAGGCGCATACTTAATACTAGCGGAACTAAATCGTAATTGATCTATTAGGAGAGGAAGTTTTGCAGACTCGCTAATTGGAAGGGCGATCCAGATCTCATCTAATAATTGCCCCGATAGTGATTCTATTGAAGAGTTGTCGTCACTCTGAGAAACGGTACAGATTAATTCATATTCGGGATTAAAAGTTTGGTTGATTTGGTCAGCTAATTGGGTCGCTACTACCCCGCTACCAATGATTGCTACCTTTTTTTTATTGGCAGCAAGTCCATGAAGTTTGGAAAAAATAATATCAACTATTAGATTGCCTGAGATTAAGAAAAACCATGCCAGTGCCGACCAAAGGACCAACCAAATTCGAGATAATAGATTTCCACTTTGAGTAAAAACAATCACAAACAAAACGATTAAGAATAAAGTAAGCCAGAGCTTACTAACTCGTAGTATTTGTTGTGTTGGAGATAATGAGAATTTTTCGCTAAAAGCTTGCGATGAAATTAATAAATAAACAACACAAGCACCAAGTATGAATATTTCATATGATTCATTGGGTATGGGACTGTTCCAAAAACGAATTTGTAAAGCGATAAATCCTGTAGCGTAGATAATTCCAGTATCAATGATTCGATGAATGAATGAATTGGAGGAGACTGATCTTCGCATAAGACTTTAAGAGAGGGCGGCCAAAACTAAATTTTCTAATAATTTTTAGCCAATGATCCAATTATGAATCAATTCCATTCGAACATAAAGAAAAATTGCCAGTAGCAAAGTAACCCCTAGGGTAATCCAAGATCTACCAAGATTGCCAGCCAAAAAAACTAAAGGTGCTATGTAGAAATCAAATAGTCGCGTTTGTATGGCATGAACTGGTGCGAAAAACCAAGCAAGGAACAGCGCCAATAAAATACTCGCAAGAACCAACTGATTCATGGATATATCTTCTATAGTCGAATTGTGGATTAGAAAAATAAAAACTACATATCCAATAATTAGTAAATGTGCTAAGGGAAAGTTGATTTGATTATCAAATAAACCCTGTCGATATTGTTCCCAATAGGGGGCAGATTCATTTTTACTGAAGGGTAATAGTTGCTCAAAGGATGGTGTCCATTCTAGATAGATAAATACAACTAATATCGTGATTACTGCAATTGCTATGTATTTATACTTCGCGATTTGATTAAATAAAATTAGGCCAATAGAAAAAATACCCTGAGAATGAAAAAAATAATTACTTAGTAAAAGAGTTGATCCCAGAAATTGCTTTGAACGCACTAAATAATAAAAGGCTATAAAAAAAACGGATAGCGCAAGGCCAGCCCGAAGAAGCGTAAAGTCAAAATATAAATAAATGAAAGGTACAAACAAAGTAAGCGCTAGTAATTTTTGACGGCATAGTCGATCAACAATGAGCAATTGAATAAAAGTACAAATACCGCTTAACACTAGAATCGCACGTTCACCTGGCATTATTGATTTCAATAAACTAATTATTAAATACCAGCCCCAATCTCGCGAACTTTGAATTAGTGCCATACATTCTGTAATTGCGCATATATTTTTGGAGATTTCTAAATAAGCTAAGTCATCTCGCGATAGACCAATTGGACGTATAGCACTAAATGTAACTAATACAAGAGCATAAGCCCAGTACAGCTTGCTTTCTACTTTCAGATTGGGTTTGCGATAAGAAATTAAACTCGATACAAGTAGGGCGCTAAAAAAACATAAAAACCCTAAAGAGTAATATCCCATTAGACTGGATTCAAAGTTTAAAAAAATATTTTGAAGTCGAGACATTCGATAGGTGAGAAGATGCTTTTTAAGTAAATTGCTTATTTAAAAAAGATATTTTGTTAAAATACTAATCTTAGTACTGTAGACACAGATGTGTACACATAACGAATATACTTATGTAGAGCCCCAATGACTAATTTTCATCGAAATACAGAAAATCAAAACTCACAAAAGCTTGATTCTGGCGCAGATGAAATCGATTTAATCGATTTGTTGATATTTTTTAAATCTGCATACAAAACTATTGTCGGTTTCGCTTTAATTGGGATTATAGGTGCAGCTCTTTACCTTTCGGTAGTTCCAAAGCAGTACGAGGCAAGCGCCCAAATCAAGATGGCGCAGATCGCAAACGTCAACAACAACAACAACAACAACAACAACATTAACCCTCTGGGCATCAACATCGAGGAACCCCAGGCGCTCATCGCCCGCATGTCGCTCCCAACCTCCTACCCCAAGGAGACCATCATATTATGTGGCTTAGCCGACAAAAAGGACCCCGATGCTTTGCTTGCAAAAAAAGTGATGCTCAGCATCCCCAAGGGGGTGGGTGGGACCGTGGACCTGAGGATCCGCGATGCCTCCAAGGACACGGCCAAAGCCTGCACAATCGCGGTCTATCAGCTCATCAAATCTAGCCAGGCCCAGCTCGTGGCCCCCTACATCGACGAGGCCAGTAAAAAACTGAAGATTGAGGAGGAGCGCCTAGGCCGCGCCACCCAAGTCATCGCCAAGGCCGACAGGTCGGGCGCCGCTGTGAGCGCCGCCTACCTCGCCACCCGCGACGAGATCCGCTACCTGCTCGATCAGATCTCGAGCCTTCAAAATATCATCACCGGCAACGAAAGCCGCGCCGCCCACCTCACCGCCCCGATCTACCTAAAGGAAGAGCCTGTCTTCCCTCAAAAGCGCAATAGCCTATTAATTGGCCTGCTGCTCGGGAGCTTCCTGGGACTGGCCCTGGCCCTAGCGCGCAAGTGGTACCGATCCAACCGCGCGGCCCTTGATTGACAAAGCGTTAAAAGGGCTAAAACCCCAGAGCCCCCAATGGGCTTGCTCTAGTGCGGCCTGGTACTTGGAGCCGCCTATCGTCGGCAAATGTATTCCTTAAATCCCTTCCACTGCGGGATTCAAGGAATCAACATCCCTCAAAATGAATTGACCCACCTAAAAAGTACAGCCCCCAAAACTGTTCACGCCCTGAACAACTGGTTATAATAATTCGAATAATCAACTCGTTCCAGTAAAACTCAACCTCCGTAAATCCTAAAGATTGTCCCATGACCGCAGCTCCCACTAATAGCTCTCCAGAAGTACCAGCGCAGCCATCACGACAGTCGCCGGAGGGGGAGTCGTTACATTCAGCCACAGGCTCGGAGGTGCACCTAAGACTTCTTAGCCTCCTGGAGCAAAACCCCGCCTGGACCCAGCGCCAACTAGCCGACGCCCTGGGGGTGAGCCTCGGCAAGACCAACTACTGCCTGCGGGCTCTCAAGGACAAGGGCCTCGTCAAATGGGGCAACTTCTCGCAAAACCCGAACAAGCTCCAGTACATGCACCTCCTAACCCCCAAGGGCATCGCCCAAAAGCTGCAGCTGACCGCCCACTTCTTGCAGCGCAAGGAGCGCGAGTTTGAGGACCTTAAGGGCGAGATCGAGCGTCTGCGTGCGCAGTTGAGCAACAGTAATCCAGACCCCGTTGTATTAGCGCTGCAGGTCGAAAGCCCTCCGCCTAGCGCAAGCGCTCCAGCGGGGCAAATTGCATGAGTAAGCGAACGAATGGATTGCAGAGCAAGCACTCAAAAGTGAGCGATGGCCCCTTGGGCGGATGCGCAGAATGGGCTGCCGCGACAGAATTTAGTGCGGCGGCAATGCCGGCAGCATCGCGGGGCGTGGGGGCATACGCGCGGTATCGGGCATTAGCGGGCTTGATTGTTAAATAAAGAAAATTATGAATTTAGCTGACATTAAATTAGCAGTAATTGGCCTTGGGTACGTGGGGCTTCCACTGGCTGTAGAGTTTGGAAAAAAACGCCCTGTTGTGGGCTTTGATATCAATCAAAAACGCATTGGTGAGCTTCAGTCTGGTGTTGACCATACCTTAGAGGTGAGCACTCAAGAATTAAAAGAGGCGACTAAACTCTTGTTTACCAGTCAGGTTGATGAGTTAAAAGACTGTAATTGTTTTATTGTTACTGTGCCTACTCCAATCGATGAACATAAAAATCCAGATTTAACCCCTCTCATTCGCGCCTCGGAAACGGTAGGAAAAATTCTAAAAAGTGGTGATATTGTTATTTATGAGTCAACGGTATATCCAGGTTGCACCGAAGAGGTTTGCATCCCCGTTTTAGAAAAGTACTCTCGACTAAAATTTAACCTAGATTTTTTTGCGGGTTATAGCCCTGAACGAATCAATCCCGGCGATAAGGAGCACCGAGTCTCAACCATAAAAAAGGTGACCTCAGGTTCAACTTCGCAGATCGCTGATCTGGTGGATGCGCTTTACAAGCAGATTGTTGTGGTTGGCACCCATAAGGCGTCGAGTATCAAAGTCGCGGAAGCGGCAAAGGTGATAGAAAATACCCAGCGCGACCTTAATATTGCTTTGATTAATGAGCTGGCGATTATCTTTAATAAGTTGGGCATTGATACAGAAGCAGTACTGCAGGCAGCAGGTTCGAAGTGGAATTTTTTACCCTTCAGACCCGGATTGGTTGGGGGCCATTGTATTGGTGTTGACCCGTATTATTTAACTCATAAGGCCGAGGCAATTGGCTACCACCCACAAATTATTCTGGCTGGGCGTCGTTTAAACGACAGCATGGGCGGTTATGTTGTGGCCCAGCTTATTAAGGCGATGACAAAAAAACGTATTCATGTGGATGGTGCCAAAGTACTTGTGATGGGGTTGGCCTTCAAAGAGAATTGCCCCGATCTTCGAAATACTCGTGTGATTGATATTGTCGATGAACTCAAAGCATACAATTGTGAGGTTGATATTTTTGACCCGTGGGCAGATCCCCATGAAGCACAGCACGAATATAGGATTATTCCAATAGAGCAATCTGCGCTAACACCGAATACTTATGACGCCATTATCTTGGCAGTAGGACATTCTCAATTTAAAGAAATGGGAATTAAAAAAATACGCGAATTAGGTAAAGAAGTTCATGTGGTATATGACATCAAATATATTTTTAATGCTTCTGATTCAGATTTAAGGTTATAGGTTAGCGAAGGTCACCATGAATGAATATCAAAAATGCCAAGAACAATTACTGTCACAACCAAAGACATGGCTGATAACTGGAGTAGCGGGATTTATTGGCAGCAATCTTCTAGAGGCGTTACTCCGTTTAAATCAAAATGTAGTCGGTTTAGACAACTTCAGTACAGGTTTTCAGCATAATTTAGATGAAGTCCATATGCTTGTAACCCCAGAGCAGTGGGATCGATTTCGATTTATCGAGGGCGATATTCGAAATTTAGGGGATTGTCAAAAAGCTTGTGCTGGCGGGGTTGATTATGTTTTACATGAGGCTGCGTTAGGCAGTGTACCACGTTCGCTTGAAAATCCAATTGTGACAAATGAAACTAATATTTCGGGGTTTTTAAATATGCTTGTGGCTGCGCGGGATGCTCATGTTGCGCGTTTCGTGTATGCCGCCTCTAGTTCAACATATGGAGATCACCCTGTCTTACCAAAAGTTGAAGACCAAATAGGTAAGCCATTGTCGCCCTATGCTGTAACTAAATATGTTAACGAGCTTTACGCGGAAATTTTCTCTCGGTGTTACGGATTTCATACTATTGGATTACGTTACTTTAATGTATTTGGTAAGAGACAGGATCCAAATGGTACCTATGCAGCTGTCATACCAAAATGGATTGGATCAATGATAAAAGGTGAGCAAATTTATATTAATGGTGATGGAGATACAAGCCGTGATTTTTGCTATATAAATAATGTAATTCAAATTAATTTGTTAGCAGCGACTACTAATAATAAAGAGTCTATTAACCAAATCTACAATGTTGCCGTAGGTTCTCAGACTACTCTTAATCAGTTATACAACATGCTCAAATCAATCCTTACTAAATCTCTTAAACATTGCGAAGAAATAAAACCTTTATATCGAGAATTTCGAAGGGGTGACGTTCGTCATAGTATGGCAAATATAGAGAAGGCGAAGCAAAATCTTGGTTATAGTCCAAGTCACACCATTGATATTGGAATTATTGATGCCATGCCTTGGTATATTAATTTTTATCGAAAAAATAATATTAATTATAGTTAATGCACGTTATTACACTGGTTTAATCAAGTCTTTTAATTCCATTGAGCCACTTATCTCCATCAGCTCGAGGACAGAAAACTTGAAATATTCGATGAATTTTTTGCTATCCAAATATAAATTAATAATAGAGATTTTTAAAAAAAAACTATTATCAGGGTTGGTTTGGAATGTCGTAGGTACGATTGCGCTACAAGGCTCAAATTTTGTCGCTTATGGCATTCTTACATTTTTGCTTGGGCTAGAGAGTTTCGGGGCCTACATCTTGGTTACATCAACTTTATTAATGGTTTCAAATTTTGCTCAAGCCGGTTGCGGTTTTGTTGCCACAAAGCTAGTTGCCGAAAATTTTAAAAACAATCCTGCCGAAGTTAATTCTATTCTTCAAATATGTTCACTACTTACATGGTTTACTGGAATTTTAGCGACACTAATATCATTCGGTGTTGCAGATAAGATTAGTGGCAGTATATTAAATCGACCTGACCTGAGCAATGCACTTGAAATTGCTGCAATATCAATATTATTTAATGTAATTATTGTTTATCAAATTGGAACCCTACAGGGATTTGGTGCCTTTAAAGAATTGAGTAAGGTGAATATTTTTTCTGGTGGAATTAATGTAATTGTTTTAGTCGTGTCTGCGAATTTTTGGGGGCTTTATGGTGCGTTATATGGATTTACCATAGCCACTTCTATAAGAGCATTGATTTGTTATACATATGTGAGGAGTGTGCGATCCAAATATGGAATTACAGGAAAATCACAGATTTTAAAAGAACATTTGAAGGTGATTGGAAAGCTTGCTTTGCCATCAGGACTGGCGGGACTAATCACTATGCCGGCGCTTTGGTTGGTAAATCTATGCATATCTCATCTTCCAAACGGTTTAATTTTAGTTGGAATTTATGCGATTGCGATGCAGGTAAAGCAAGTGGCCTTGCAGATCCCGGTATTACTAAATTCAGTAGCTTATAGCCTAATTAGTCAGGAAAAAGGAGTTGGCGAAGATTATAAAAAAATATTTTTTACTAATATTTGGATTAATTCCATTTTTGGTATCATTATTACTATTTTTATAGGTATTTTTTCCAGCCATATTCTTTCTATGTGGCAAATCAATTCAGAGGACGCTGATACTACTTTGATAGTTTTAGGCTTGTCGATTGTCCCTGAATTACTGGCAATGAGTTTTTATCAGTTAATACAGCTACACGGCAGGATGTGGAGGTCTTTATTTGGGATAGCCTTACCTCGCGACATTATGTACTTTAGTGCCGCTTGTTATTTAACTTCCTCTTTTAATTTAGTCGGACCCTCATTGGCATATTTTATTTCTCAAATTCTTGGCATGATATTAACTTTTATATGGGCATTTAAATTACAACTTAAGTAAATATTATGACATTACCAAAATCATCAATCCCATCAGTAATGCCTCTGGATCGAGATCTATGGAAAAAGCAACTTAACTTATCCCAGTTTATAAATACTTATTATCAATATCGAGATTTAAACTTATGCATTGGCGATAAAGGTAAGGTGCTAATTATTGGTCCCGGAGCAGGGTTAGATGCTGCCGTACTTCGTTGGAAAAGCTATGAAGTCGTGACATTTGATATTGATGAAAAATTTTCCCCAGATATTTTGGGCAGTTGTCATGACATGAGTATGTTCAAAAATATTGAATTTGATGCTGTTATTGCTTCGCATGTATTAGAGCATTTGCCCTTAACTTATTTTGAGCTGGCGCTGGAAGAAATTTCCCGAATTGCAAAATTTGCAATTATTTACTTACCAGTAGCGGGAAAGCACGCTCAATTTAGGGCTTTACCAAATATTGCTGGAAAAAATTTGAGCTTGATAGTGGATTTTTTTAAATTTTGGGAACTACCAAATGGAAATATATTAAGCTACGGTAAAGGGCAGCATTATTGGGAAGTTGGATATAAGGGCTTTAGGGTACATAATTTAATCAGTCAGTTTGAAAAGTATTTCGATGTAATTAGTCATTATAGGAATATAGATTGGCTTCCTAGTTATAATTTTATTCTTCGCACAAAAAGACCGAAGGCTTAAAATATGAGTTTAAAATCAGAAGAAAGCCGACCATTTATAAATGTTGATAAGGACCACTGGGACAGTAATTGGAAAAATATTGAAGTAGCCCAACCTTTGAGCAGTCTCAACGTATTCAATCGTGATGCAATAGGCCTTTTAAAAGAGAAGATCCGAAGATATAGGCATCCAACCGTAGTTGAAATAGGTTTTGTACCCGGAAAATTTCTACTTTTCCTGGAGAAGAACTGCGACACAGTATGCTATGGTTATGATTATTCTGAGACGGGCTGTGAAGCGGCAAAAAAATTTCTCAATCATTACTCTTCTAGGGTATCGATTCACTGTCAAGATGTGCTTAAGTCACCACCATCTTCTCGGCATCAGGCAAAATTAGTCTACAGCATAGGAGTTGTCGAACACTTTCTAGACCCAACTGGAATGATCGAGGCTCATTTAAAGCCGCTAGCATCGGATGGCGTTTGCTTAATAATTTTGCCCAACTATAGTGGATTTAACTATAAATTCCAGAAATTATTGGATCCAGAAAATCTTGCCATTCATAACTTAGATACTATGGCCCATAGTTTTTGGGATAAATATTCCAAGAAATTTCCTGAGTATGAATTTAAAGTCTATGCCTATGGAAGAATAAATCCATGGATGTATTCGCTGCAAAAATATGGCAAGGCTGGGCGAATAATTCAACTTACTTTAAATTTTGCCTCTTTTATTTTTCCTAAGCATAAAGAAAAATGGGCTGGAATGTTTGTGATCGAAATTTCTAAACGATGACAAACCCTTCCATTAAAGTTGCAATTATTGGCCTACTTCTTGATCAGCCACGAATTTTAGGTAGATATGAAATTCATGGGGTTTCTTTAGATTTTGCTAATGGATTTATCAAATCTCCATATCTTTTTTTTCGCGATGGATTAAGCGGGGTTAGTTATAGCCGATCAATCCTTAAGGCGGAGTATGTAGATGAGCTTTATCGCAACAGGAACCCTATTTATATGGGCGCAGCAGAAAAATTGATTAAAAGACTTGAAGCATACGATATACTAATATTCAGTACGTTCTGTCCACTGCACCCTGAGCTGATTGCAGATCGATTTCGCAGCAAGATAAAAGTCTTGGGGTTTACCGATGATCCTCATTCGACATACATAAGGGGTATTCCCTATCTTTGGGCCTTTGATGCAGCCTACTATATTTCTCCAGGCTATTCTCAGTCAATGCCATTTTCGGAACTTTTTAATCGGATTGGATTCAAAAATGTTCGTTGGCTTCCATTGGTTCAACCCATAATTTATCCAGAACTAAAATTTGCAGATATTCGTAGCCGGTCTATTCCAATTGCATATGTGGGTAATCCAACGGGATCAAAGATAGATCGTATTAGAGAAATTAAGAATGCGTTTGGTAAAAATTTTGAACTTTACGGTAAGTGGCGTTTCCATGGGTATTATGGATATTTACTACCTCTTATTGGTAAGTCAGCCTTTAAGCATAGGGTTCGTCAGATATCTGTTGAGGATAAAAAATCACTTTATCTCAACACCATGATTGGGTTCAATATGCATGTAAGCGATCAACCAAGCGAGTGCGGGAACATGCGCACTTATGAAACTGCGGCATTTGGCATGATGCCATTATGTGATCGTGCTGGATTAAATATGCAAAATCAAATCTTCGAGGAAGGTAAAGAATCAATTTACTATAACGACATAAATGAGGCGATAGAATTAGCTTTATATTATCTGAAGCATTCGGATAGGCGGTCTGAGATAGCTTGGCGAGCGCATCAAAAAGCTCGAACAGAGTATTCATGGGAAAAAGTAATGTTTGAATACCTTGAGTGGCTCAGTAAAATCAGTATTTAAAAAATATTCATATAGTGCATTTAATTTTTTTAATTTCTTGTCTCATAGTGACAATATATTCTCTTGGCATTTTGCAAAGAAAATTTGGTTTTCGTAAAGAGTTAATTATATTTACCATAATTGGGATGTTTGCTGCTTACCCTTTTAAAGCCTATTTATTGAGCGTTGACTTACAGATATTTTCCACATATAAAAACTATAACAGTATAGTTGATACGGCACCTTACTTAGCCTACATAATCTTCATGATTTTTATTATGTTAGGTTTTTTGGCTAAAAAGACTATAAAAAATGAAATACATAACGGTAGTTGTATATATCAAGCCTCTGCTTATATGAATTTTATAAACTCGATTGCACTTTTTCTTGTTGCAATTATGTTCTCGGGAATAACTTCGCCGATAGATTTATTAAGCCCTAATGTTCGACGTGAATTTTTATTTTCTCAGCAGGGTAATGGGTGGAGTAGTTTACTAATAGTTTGGGCTATTCCATTATTGGCTCTTGGGTACAAGGCTGGCCATCGTTTTATATTTTTCATCTCCTTTTCTCTAGTTTTAATTTCTTATTTGATAATCGGTTCTAGACAATATCTTTTTGGATTACTAATCGCATTCCTAATATGCAAATTTCAATTTTCTTTAAAAACGATTTTATTAGTGTTTTTTGGATTTGGATTGATAGGATCTTTTGTATACTTGAATTTTTTAAGTCAAACTACATTTGAGTTAGATATTGCTCAGTTAAATACGGCTCAGTTACTCTCATTTTTAATGCATACTTTTGACAGCGCTGATATTCTGAACACATACTTATCACAATCTGAAAATAAAATTTATTATGGATTAACAATCTTAGAAGAAATATTCATTACATATTTTCCAAGATTTTTTTGGGAGGATAAACCATATTTATTTGGTGCAATTCGTATTACTACCGACCTTTTCCCCAATTTAGAGGATGTTCAGAGTATAGGTGCCACCTTTCCTCCAGGACTTCTTTTAGAACTATATGCTAATTTTGGCTTGATTTCTCCTGTCATCCTTCTTCTTATTGGGATGTTTTTTGCCTGGTTGTCCGATAACAAACGTCTCGCAAATCCATTTGCTTTTGCTTTGTATGTTTCCTTATGCGCAGTTGCACCTTTATTTTTTCGTGGCTTAGGTTCGCTTATAACGCTTATTTTTCCAGTGCTTGGTCTATTTGTGATTTTAGCCCTGATTGGCAAGATAATATCTTATAGGCAATGAAGATATTTCACATTATTGTGGGGTTGGAAAAGGGCGGGGCTGAAATGATGTTACAGCGCCTCGTTTTGAATATGCCACAACATATTCATATTATTGTTTCGTTGACGACAGTCGGCTCGTTGGGTGAAGAGCTTAAAAATAGTGGATATAACGTTTATGCATTGGATATGCGATGGTTTTCTATTATCGGTAACATAAGATGTCTTTGGGTATTGATTCGGAAATACTCACCTGATGTGATTCAAACTTGGATGTACCACGCGGATTTATTGGGCGGTCTTTTAGGGCGATTCGCAGGTATTCGAAACATTGTCTGGAATATACGAAATACCGAGATTCCTCAGAGTAAATTATCTCCAACGGGAGTCCTTATTAGGGTGTGCGCTAGTTTATCGCATGTGGTTCCTCGATGGATTGTCTGTTGTGCAGATTCAGCAAGGTATCATCATGCAGCTTTAGGATATTGTAATGATCGTATGAGTGTTATACCTAACGGATATGATACTAAAAGATGGAGACCCCCACCTCAAACTAAAGAACATATTAGGAGTATTTTTGATCTTCCTCTTGACGCATTTATTGTGGGCATTGTAGGCCGTTTTGACCCATTAAAGGGTCATGACTTATTTATAGAGGCTGTAAGCCTAATTCCTGACCTAACCTCTCAAAAATGCTTATTTTTAATGGTGGGCCGAGGTCTGGATAACAATAATCATAAAATAACATCAATCATATCCACTAAGGGTGGACGTGCAAATTTTAAGCTTATCGGCGAAACACGCGATGTAGCAAGCATCATGTATACCTTAGACCTGCTATGTTTGACATCAAAATCCGAAGGTTTTCCCAATGTTGTAGCAGAGGCAATGTTGATGGAGGTGCCTTGCATTGTTACAAACGTCGGAGATGCCGCAAAAATTGTTGGTAATTCAGGAACAGTTGTACTTTCAAGAGATCCGCTGGAGCTTGCAAATGCAATTCTATCTTTTATAAATTTAAGTAAAGCGCAAATAAAGGAAATGGGTTTGGTAGCGCGTCAGCGGATTATGAAATCATACGATATTACTTATATTGCCCGGCGTTATGAGGCTCTTTACGAATGGAAAGATAGTAAATGAATAATCTGAATAAGGATCTAAGAACGGTATCTGGTTTTGGGGACGAGTGGGAGAGATTTGATCAATCACAGTTGACGAAGAGTGAGCATTTGGAGCTTTTTGGAAAATACTTTGAAATTTTCCCCTGGGAAATTTTACCTGTTGATGCACAAGGATTTGACATGGGTTGTGGTAGTGGTCGTTGGGCTAGATTAGTGGCGCCTAGGGTAGAAAAATTACATTGCATAGATCCTAGTTCGGCAATAGTTATTGCAAAGCGCAATCTTTCTACTCATAAAAATTGTTATTTTTATCAGGCAGGAGTAGGAGATATGGTTTTGCCTAAGGGAAGCATGGATTTTGGTTACTCATTAGGAGTTTTGCATCATGTGCCCGATACAAAGCAAGGCATAAGTGACTGCGTGAAAATGCTGAAGCCAGGCTCACCATTTCTACTATATCTTTACTATGCATTAGATAATCGCTCATTTTTTTATCGTTTTCTTTGGAGGGTCAGTGACACTATTAGGAGATTTGTTAGCAAGTTGCCCCACAACATGCGTTATGGAGTCAGTCAGCTAATTGCTTTTTTTATTTATTTACCCTTATCTAGATTTGCGGCATTAATGGAGTTTTTGGGTATGTCAAGTGCTAGAGCCGCCAGCCTTCCTTTAGGCTTCTACCGACATCTTAGTTTTTATACTATGCGTACAGATGCACTGGATAGATTTGGAACATCTCTTGAGCAACGCTTTACTCGCAATCAGATTCAAGTAATGATGGAGGAGGCTGGATTATCGGAGATTAAATTTTCGGAAAATTCACCCTATTGGTGCGCTGTTGGTATTAAAAGAGAGCAATAAATGTGTGGTTTAGCTGGTTTTTTAGCTTCGAGTAGCGTCGAGGATGTCATTTTATGCAAGATGGCAAACAACATTGCACATCGCGGACCCAATGGAAGTGGGCACTGGATCGACTCGTTTAGTGGAGTTGGCCTAGCCCATCAACGACTAGCTATTTTAGATTTGACTAATGCTGGCGCTCAACCTATGGCTTCACCCGGAGGAAGATACGTCATAGTGTTCAATGGGGAGATATACAACCATTTGATGTTGAGAGACTTGCTTCAAAACGAGGATGGAATTCATGCTGTTTGGCGTGGATATTCAGATACGGAAACTTTGCTTGCTTGCATCGAAGTGTGGGGTCTTGAAAAAACTTTGCAAAAATTGATAGGAATGTATGCCTTTGCATTGTGGGACAAATGTGAAAAAAAATTATTTCTTGCGCGTGATAGAGTTGGAGAGAAGCCTTTATATTATGGGTGGCAAGGAAGTGGTAACAATAAGTCATTTTTGTTTGGTTCGGAATTAAAGGCATTAAAAGCCCACCCATCATTTTCTGCAAAAGTTGATCGAGGATCTTTGACTCTTTTGCTTAGACATAACTACATACCAGCACCATATTCCATATATGAAGGTATTTCTAAACTAGAGCCAGGCTCAATTTTGTCAGTATCTTTGAGTAATCCAGATCCTGAAATTACAAAATATTGGGATTTAGTCGATATTGCTAGAAAGGGGAAGGCTGCATCATTCGCTGGCACTCCTATGCAGGCGGTAGATGAGCTCGAGAAATTGGGTAGGAGTGCGGTCTATCAACAAATGGTTGCCGATGTTCCTTTGGGGGCGTTTCTTTCAGGTGGAGTCGATTCATCAACAATTGTCGCTTTAATGCAGGCTCAATCTTCTCGTCCAGTTAAGACTTTTACAATTGGCTTTAATGAGGAAGGCTTTAATGAGGCTCTTCACGCTAAAAAAGTGGCTAATCATCTAGGTACTGATCATACAGAGTTATATGTTGCTCCTAATCAAGCAATGGAGGTGATTCCCAAGCTCCCCAGTTTATATTGTGAGCCCTTTGCAGATTCATCGCAGATACCGACATATTTAGTGAGTCGGCTTGCAAAGCAAAGGGTGACAGTATCGCTTTCTGGTGATGCTGGGGATGAGCTTTTTTGTGGTTATAACCGTTACAAGTTAACTGCTCAATTATGGAAAAAGCTTTCACTAACGCCCGCCCCAATGAGGGTGGCTGCTTCAAAATTAATTACTTCAATTTCTCCTGCTGCTTGGGATAAATTAGGTGAAATTATTCCTGCAGGCAAAAGTTACGTTGCTCTTGGAGATAAGATGCATAAAGGTGCTGGCGTATTGGGAAGCGCCGACTTTAATGAATTATATTTGCTGATGGTATCTCAAGTTCCCAATCCTGCGAATTGGGTGATGGGTGGATATGAGCCTCCCACTAAATTAATTGGTAATTCTCCCTTGTTGGATAAATTCAGTGACATCGAAGAAATGATGCTACTAGACACTATTAGTTATCTGCCGGATGATATTTTAGTAAAAGTAGATAGGGCCGCTATGGGGGTTTCACTTGAAGGGAGAGTTCCATTTTTGGATCATCGCATCGTTGAGTTTGCATGGACTTTGCCTTTGGACTATAAATTGCGCAACGGTCAGACAAAATGGCCGTTACGTCAATTACTTTACCGATATGTACCAAAGGAATTAATTGAGAGACCGAAAATGGGTTTTGGTGTGCCGATTAGTGATTGGCTTCGCGGACCCTTGAGGGATTGGGCCGAAACTTTACTTGCTGAGGATAGATTGCGTCGAGAAGGCTATTTTCATGCAGAGATTATTCGATCCAAATGGGTTGAGCACCTCTCTGGAAAAAGAAATTGGCAGTCGCAACTATGGACTATCTTGATGTTTCAGGCATGGTTAGAGAATGAAATATAAGGGAAAAATTCTGTATGTTGTAAATCATGCAGCTTTTTTTGTTTCTCATCGGTTACCAATTGCATTGGCAGCAAGAGATCAAGGGTTTTCGATTGACCTGATTACTGGTCAGGCTGGAAGTCCGTCAATGGAAATTCTTGCTACGGAAAAATTAAAGGAAGTAAGAATTTGTCACAAAAGAGTATCTTTTAGTAGTAGTGGCTTAAATCCGATTACTGAGCTAATAGGCTTGCTTCAGCTAATTAATGCAGTAAATAAAATCAAACCGGATATTATTCATTGTATTTCACCCAAGGGAATTATTTACGGTGGGCTTGCAGCGAGATTTGCTAGAGTAAAGAATCTTGTATTGGCAATTTCAGGAATGGGCTTTGCATTTACTCAAGGAAACTCCTCAAGTCAATTTCGAAACCTCATTTCAAAAATTTACACATTAATTTTTACTTTTATTTTGAAGCACCCAAGCGTGCGCATTATTGTGCAAAACGATGATGATCGACGCATTGTTAGTAGAATGGGCCTCAATTCTAATCAAATCGTATTGATTCCAGGATCGGGTGTTGAATTAAAAAATTTAGTAAATTTAGAAATAGAATCAAAAGCACTAATTGTTCTGTTACCTGCAAGAATGCTTTGGGATAAAGGCGTTGGCGAGTTTATTGAAGCCGCGCATCAACTTAAAAGTCTTTTACCACAATGGCGATTTATTCTAGCTGGTGCCGCCGATTATCAAAATCCAACAAGAGTCCCTATTGGGTTACTTGAGGAACTCAGTGCAGACAAAATAATTGAATGGGTGGGGCATGTCGATAATATGATTCCTTATTATTCTCAGGCAAGTATTGTTTGTTTGCCGTCATATAGAGAGGGGATGCCTAAGTGTTTGCTTGAAGCGGCCGCCGCAGGATGTGCTGTAGTGACCACGGATACAGTCGGTTGTCGCGAGGCTATTTTGCCAGATGTAACTGGGTTCCTTGTCCCTGTCGGTGATGTGGAGGCATTAAAAAACGCACTCTATTTTTTAATGGATAATAAAGATCTCAGAGAAAAATTTGGCTGCTCTGGTCGAGAATTGGCCATTAATAAATTTGGATTGGATTTGGTTATCAAAAGCACATTATCAATTTATACAGATTTATTAAGTCATGAAAAAAGATAATCAATTAAAGCGGCTTGTATTACTTGAATTAAACGAAATTAATTTCGATTTAGTTAATCAGTATTTATCAAAATACCCTGGGCGTTTTCCTGGTTTTGAAAAATTAGTTGCCAGGAAAAAAATTCACACGAGTTCAGAAAATGTGTATGAAGAGCTTGAGCCTTGGATTCAGTGGGCATCTGTTCATACTGGAAAGACCTATGCTGAACATAATTTATTTCGGTTGGGTGATGCAGTAGGATCTAAGGTCCCTCAGTTTTTTGAGCAGCTTGAGATGGCTGGAATTTCTGTTGGCGCCATCTCTCCCATGAATGCTGAAAATCGCCTTAAAAAAGCCGCCTATTTTATTCCAGATCCATGGACAAAGACGCCCCCTGATCATTCTTGGTGGAGCAGAAATCTTGCTTCTGCAGTAGCTCAAGCAGTAAATGATAACGCTCAATCTAAGATTTCTAAGATAAATACTTTAATTATTCTATCAGGATTGATTCGATTTGCTAAATTTAAGCATTATCCGCTTTATTTTAAATTGGCCCTCAAGAGTTTTCGCGCATCTTGGAGCAAGGCACTTTTATTGGATCTTTTTTTACATGATCTTCATGTTCATTTTTTTAAAAATAAGCAACCTCGATTTTCAGTCCTATTTCTAAATGCTGGGGCACATATTCAGCATCACTATTTTCATAATTCGCCATTCATTTCTGCGGTATCTGAGATCAAAAACCCGGACTGGTATGTTTCACAGAGATTTGATCCATTTGCTGAAATGTTGGAGGTCTACGATCTAATTCTTGAAGAATCTTTATCTAATAATGGATCTGAATTGATAGTAGCCACTGGCTTATCTCAGCAACCTTTCGATCGGGTTAAATACTATTATCGATTAAAAAATCATTTTGATTTCTTGAAAAAGATTGGCATTCATTTTTTGGACATTCATCCAAGAATGACTAGGGACTTTTTAATAACTTTTTCATCTGCCAGCGATGCTGCTAAAGCCGAAAATATTTTGAAAGATTTGAGGATTTTTGGGAAAACGAAGTCTCTTTTTGACGAAATTGAAAATCGGGGCAAAGAATTATTTGTTACCTTAACTTATCCAGATGAGATAGTAAAAGAAGATGTAATAAAGGGTCAATCGTTTAACATTGAGATGTCTGAAGAAGTTGCATTTGTTGCAATTAAAAATGGAATGCATCAATCGAAAGGCTTTGCTTTTTTCTCATCCGATGTAGCTAGTTTTGCCCCTGATGACGGCTCTCACGTAAAGGATCTTTACTTTACAGTGCTCAGTTATTTTGGTGTGAAACGATTAATTTCGACCCCTACCATTTAATTTCTAACATAACTTATTTAATACAACTCTGGTTTTGTAAGGCGTAGTCTAGGTACCTCATGACAGTATCGGTTTTTGACCATCTTCCACGTTGCATAATAATTGGCATGCTTGCTCCAGAATTTAGTAAATCCTGAGCGGCGCCAACGCGCATGGAGTGACCGCTGATCTGTTCAATAAGCCCGTCTTCAGGGTCAGCATTTTTAGCAATTCGTTTATAGATACGGTTGATTTGCCCAGAGCCAAGCTGGCATGATGAGATTCTTCCTCCGCGATCAATGCCGACAATAATGTACTCCTGATCCTTCGGTATTTTTTGTATCCAGTCGAGGAGGGCTAGATGAGCCCTTTGGCTTAGATGCAGCCATTTTCCTGTGGAATCTTGATTAGTTTTACTTTTTCTTAGAAGAATGGATGCAGTTTCACTGCCATTTTTAATGTTGATCTTTATATCCTTCACCTTTAGGGAAACTAGTTCGCTACGTCGGCATAGGGTGTCATAAGCTATCAATAGTAGTGCCCGATCTTGAATTCCCTTAATTGATCATTTGGTGGCTAAAAGATGTTTGTTCGGTAAATCTACTTTAATAACAAAGCCTGTTTTGATGACCGATCTAGCTTTCGATGTATTCCATACATTTTTAGCTTCACATCCGAATCCTTTGATAGACCATCGAGTCGATTGAGCCCATGAATGATAGGTAACCTGCAAAGGGCCTGTCTAATATTCACAGAAGATCTTCTAGATTCTGTGATTAAAGAAATACATTGAACTAATAAATATGGTTCAGCAATTATTGTATTCGGATTTCTTTTGTGGCAAAAGTTTATGAAATCAGTAAAGAATGCCCGATTGGCTCGAGTAGTTGATGGTGAGTACTTGTTCTCAATCTAGACGATGGTTTCTTAAAGAACTTTATCATCTTGATTTAAATTTTTCCGCTTATTTGACTTATTAAGCTCAAAATTAATTTATATTTAATTTTTGCTTAAGCAACGCTTTACGATCCTGTGCGCTCTGACTTACCTGCAGTATCGCTGGCTTTTCCATCATTGGTGGAGTTATCGGTATTTTCAACTCCGGCACACTAATCCCAAACGCCAGTCGTGCACACTGTTGTAGGGTTTTATGGCGTAGCATCCGTCTGGGCATCTGTATCCAGATGGGATGATCGGTTTTGAGTTCTGTGTAGTATTCCCGCACCGTAATGGGCTGGATTAGATCTGCGCGATAGATGGAGCACTCCATCCAAATGGGAATGCCCTCTTCAGTCTCAGTAGCTTGACTAAAGGTGAGCCCTTTAAAACTGGGTTCCCAGTGGATCATGGCAATCCAACCATCAATCGGAATGTAGACTTCATAGCTTCCATCTAGATTGAGTTCCCAGTCAATCTGACCCACTAGGGGATTAAGTTGATACCGTTTAGCAACCCTTAGGATCAATTTCAAGACCTCCTCGGGAACTACCGCTTCTTTAGCCCAATGACTGAGTTCTTGGGAAGTTATCCCGAGGGTGTTAGCCAACTCTGTCACCAATATATCGAGAGTGGGTTCGCTTGGCGGATGAGGTTGATCGTCATCCAAAAGATCCTCGGGTAAATCTAGGATAGATGCTCTATTCATAAAGCCACCCCTTCCATTACTTTTTCCCCAAGGATTGGTTCATGTGGCATTAGTTCCTCGGGTAAATCCTTCACCACAAAGCGACGACTACTCTGAATCGGACTTTGGTAAGCCTTTACTAGCTCGGGATGCTCAAGGCCCAAGCGTTTGGTATCAATCCGATAAGTTGGTTTGGGAGCCCTCCAGGTAATGACGGGCTTACCCAGGTAAGTCAGCACTTCGGCGTCCGCCATGGTTTCCATGAGTTGCTGCTTAATGCTATTGATTTGCTCCTCCTCAGCATGGCTTTGGGACTCCAAGGCTTTGAGCTCTTGGATTAAGGCGATCGTCTGCGGGTTAGCTTCGATTGTTTTGCCTGAAGAAGCCCTCTGAAAGAGTGCTTGGCAATCGGAAATCGATTGCGGTTTGGGTGGAATGTCTTTTTGAACATGCTCGGTCCAAAAGAAAGCAGCTTTCTCAAATAGTAAGGACTCAAGTTCTAAATCTCGGGTAACCGTATGGACCCTAAGATCTGATCCTCCCAAGAGAACGGCAACATCAATCTCTGATAGATTGGTAATGCCTAAGTACCACAAGCATTGACAGAGGTAGGGTAGGGGAATGGCATCCGTCCCCGGTTCACCCCAATCACTTTGACTATAATGATTGGCAGTCTTACATTCCAGGAGCTTTTTCGCATTAAGACCTCCGTCAGAATGAAAGAGAGGTAAATCTTTCTTCTCCAACACAAAGCGATCAATATGTCCGACGCAAAAGGAATACTTAGGATGAATAAGGCCCCGGGGATGCTCCACCACATGTTCACCTGTGAGTAAGGCATATTCATCTGCAATAAAGGATTCGGCAAACGAGCCAAAGCGCAGGGCAAAGCTATCTTTGATATCTACTTTCTTGCCGGTTTTCTCGAGCCACACGTCCATGGCCGAGCGGTACTTGGAGACCCCCAGAATCGCCCCAATATCGCTTCCACCTAGGAAAGCAGCACGATTATGTGTAAAATCTTGATTATTAAGCATTTTTTAATCCTTTAGTTTGTATTTTTAATCAAAATAAATAATAAATTAGTTATTTTGATTAATTCTATAACTTTTTTATTATGATTACAAGCGCACAAATTCGCGCAGCAAGAGGATTGCTAGATTGGTCGAGAAGGGATCTGGCCGATCACTCTGGGGTGAGTTTTGCTTCAATGATGCGACTGGAATCGTTTGATGGTGTTCCCTCCAGCAATGTGAGAACGCTTGAGGCAATCAAAAAAGCTTTTGAAGAAGCTGGGATTGAATTCATTGGTACTCCCGAGTCGGGAGCCGGGGTGCGATGGAAAATCCAATAAATATTTTAAATTACTTCAAATCTGCTTATTCGGGCCATGCGAACCGCAGAATATTAAAAATTCTGGATTTCTAATCATTGAAGATTCCCTGTCACAAATATCGGCGGTGACCTCTCATGCAAGTTGATCATCAGTGACGGTGACTATTGCAAAATAGTATCGGCTGTGAGATTTTGCATTCCATGATAATTTACTGGTCATACTAATCACTTGGATTTTGATGATTCTATCGAAAGGTTTGCGATGACATCCATTACATTTCCGTTGCATCCCGCGCTGATGTATCGCAAGCGCTCCATTCGGCGTGAAGTACGCGAAGCTCTAACACGCTATCAATTCCCAAGCGAGGTATTTAAGCAGGTCGAGGATATTCTGGTGCGGCAAATTCGCATCTCACGGCTCATGAATCGCCATGTTCCAGCCACGCGCTTTAAAAATGCCGAGGATGTGCTCGACCATTTTGATGTAGAGCGTTTTGTGTGGCCCAAAGGTCGGGGTCGTAAAAATGAGGATCTCAAGCGAGCTCATCTGATCGCGACTTTATTTCGGGTGTGGGTGATTGGTTTTGGCGAGGAGCCCAAAACTAACAACAGGGGCTTTGCCCGCACCCCGTTTGTGCAATTTGCCCATCTGATTTTGCGTTATGAGGGCATTGGCAAGTTGGAGATGCACTTGGAAGCTTATCAAGCTTATCGCAAAAAGGTATTACAAAGCATATCAGTCACTGCAGCTTAATGGCGAGAGCAAAATCTCGCGATTAAACGGGGGGTAGTTTTGCCCTTTTGGGCCTTACCAACTCTCATTTTCCTTTCTATATTGAAGACTCATCTTCATTCATTCAGAAAGGAGCTAATATGAAAGATGCGAACGTTGTTGCAATGCAAGCCATCACCGAGATCAATGGTGATGATTATGTAACCTCGAATCATGAGCTGGTGGTCACTCAGATGCCACAAACCAAGATCGATCGTAAGCCAGCGAATAAGTCAGGACCCAAATCTCAGGCGGGCAAACAAAAATCCGCGCGCAATGCCTTTAAGAGCGGCTTTTTTAGTAAAGGCCTATTGCCTTGGGAAGACCCCAAGCACCAAGAAGCGCAGTGGCAAGCATTAGTGGACTATTGGGGTGCGCATGATCCCGCCCGGGTGGGCCTACTACGCGGTTTGGAGTTTGCCCTTTTGCAGCAAGAGCGCCTTATGGTGATCGAGCGCGATAAGATTTTGGGAGCCATGCAATCGGTTGATGTGGCCTTGGAATTTTGTAAGCGCGCTGGGTTATCGACGATTACCTACATGAACCTGCCCACCTGGTTTTTCACCATCGACGATGAGGGTGAAAAGGAGTGGGCAATCACCGTTGGGAATATTTGTTTAGAGGCGCTTCATTTAAAAGACCAGTACCACGATCGCTTGGTTGGGCAGATTCCAAAAGACTATCCACACTTATACAAGTATGTCATGGATCAACACAAAACGAGCCCCTCGTTTTTGATTGCCCTGGGGCAGGTCTATAAACAACAGACGCCTATTTTGAATCTTGCGGCTCTCATTAATGAACTGCACGAGCGCTACCCACACCATTTGACCTGGGCACGGGCCCCCGAGCGGTATCAATTGCTCATCAATGGTTTACGTTCGGACGTGACTGAGAAGTTGGTGGACGTTGATAAGAGTTATGCGCGCGCCGCAGCGATTCAAAATCGTGTCCTCAAATCACTTGCTGGATTGGCCGCAATGAATCAGCAAGAAGTTCAGACATTGGCCACCAAGCGCTTATCGAAGTGAGTATTTTGAAAAACGAACCCCTGAATTCATCAGCGAAATCAGGGGTTTAGCATTTAGCGGTTCGATCAATTGGGCAAAAGGATTATTTGGATTTGTCAGTCGATTGATTTACTGATTGATTTACTTCTGGGGGGGGCGACCTAACCAATTGGGGGTGCGAAAAGTGACGATTTGTCGATAGGTGAGGTTATAGAGAATTACAAAAACCACAGCACTTGCCATAAGCGCTGGGGTGGAGTTCCACCATAAAAGCGCTGGAATGACACCTAAGCTTGAGAGCACCCAAAGGTAGGGGGAAGTTTTGGCATTGGCCCAATAGGACTGATCGCCGGGGTGCGCCCAACGCATAATACGTCGGTAAATGAGACTATGAAAATGCGCACCATCGGGCAGACCCGGGTTCTTGCCTTGATGGACACTACGTCGCCAAATCGTAAAGAGCGTTTCAAAAATCGGATAGGCATTGACCATGATGGCAAACCAGGGCGAGACGCTGGAATTGCGCGCGACTAACGCAATCGATAGCACAGCAATGACAAAGCCAATCAGATAGGCTCCACCGTCGCCTAAAAAAATGAGACCCCGTGGGTAGTTCCACAGAAAAAACCCTGCAATTGCGCCAATCAGAATGAATGCTAGATGTAGCACCAAGGGATCACTAACCTTAAAAGCTACGTAGGCAATCGCAAGGCAAGTAATAATGGCGACCATGCTGGCAAGTCCATTAAAGCCATCAATAATGTTATAGGCGTTCGAGAGCCCCGTGACTCCAAAGGCTAAAAAAAGGACTACAAACCAGGGATGGTTTAGCCACACGTCAAGCGCACCAAAACCAAAGCGCATGGTAGTGATATCAAAAAGCCATAAAAATAGAAGCCCCGCGATAAAGCCAGCCAGGAGCCGCATTTTCACACCCACGCGTTTGGTGAGATCTTCGGCAATGCCGGCGATAAAGACGGGAAGGCTGGCAACCAATACCAGCACGAGGAGCATGCCAAGCGTTGGGTTGACGATCCATTGGTAGAGCGTTGCAATCGCAATTCCGATCCAAATGGCCACGCCGCCAATGCGCGGCGTAATAGCGGTATGAAACTTTTGGGGACCATCAAAATCATGATCGCCACTCACATGGTTATGCAAATGCTGATAGCGAATTACAAAGCCGGTGAGGATAACGCTCGTCGCGAATGAAAGGATTAATAACCACATCTAATGATTATAAATCTTAATATTAATCAATTCTCAAATGATTAATTGGGGTGCAGTGCATCCTTTTCATTTAGATTGCGCATTGAAATACGAAGTTAACGAATGAATTGCATCAAACATCATCCATTGAAATGATGAATCCTGAGTATTTCAATTTTTAGCCTTGCTCCTTGAGATTATCTGCAGGATCTTATGGGCCCAATTTCTCGATTGCTGATAAATCATATAAACTGCATGTTGTGGTGTGAATTGACCTTATAAAACAATGAATTAAAGCAGTATCGAATCCTGATGAAAATATTGAAGATACAAATTGCGCTTAGTGTTTGGGCAGTAAGTCTTATTTCCTTCGAGGTCAGTGCTCAATCGAGTCCGCCCGTCTGTTCAACCACAACGACCATCACCTCCAATAGTGGACCCATTAATTTGGTTACCGATGGTGAGTGTCTACAAATTAATTCGGGCGTGACCGTAAGTGGTCCCTTTGAGGCAGTGAATAACTCTGGTGTGCAGGATGTACAAATCAATAACCAAGGAACAATCAATGGCAGTACAGGAATTTTTGCAAATGTCGGAGCCAGTATTTATTCGCTGACTAATTCCAGTGTGATTAATTCCACGTCCAGTGGAATCTACAACGGCGGAACGATTAGCAATTTAACGAATAGCTCAGGCGCCACCTTATCCGGCGGCCTTGCCGGTATTTATTTGGATGGCGGCACGATTGGTACCCTAACTAATAATAACGGCGCTACCATCACTGGAAATGTGGGTATATTTCTTTATACGGCCACAAGCCGAATTACGACTCTAATTAACTCCGGGATCATTTCTAGTAGCACAGGTAGTTTTTCTGGTATTCAAAATGAGGCTACCATTAACTCTCTTGAGAATAGAAGCAGTGGATCCATTGCCGGAAATGCAGGTATTTACAATTTAGGGACCTCAAGTGTCATTACTTCCTTAACTAATTCTGGAAACATTACCGGTAACAATTCTCAGGGAATTCAAAACGAAGGAACGATTACAAATCTAACCAATCAAAATGGCGGCACGATTAGTGGATTCGGATCTGGAATTTACAATTTAGGTGCTACTAGCTTAATTTCCAGCATCACTAATTCAGGATTGATTACTGGCAATTTATATGGTATCGATAATGATGGAACGATTGGCGCCATTACGAATAATGCCATTGGTTCGATTGGTACTGTTGTAGCAGTTGGTGGCATTCTCAATCGCTCAACTGGTTCGATCGCAGCCATTGATAATTTAGGACTCATTATCGCAACGGTTACAGCCATTGGTAATCAGGCCGGCGGAAGGATTGCGTCATTAACTAATTCAGGTGCGATCAGTAGCGATTCTTCACATGCCATTGCTAATGCAGGTTCTATTAGCGCCATTGCAAATACTAGCTCCGGAATAATCAACGGCGGGGCTTATGGTATTGCCAATGATGGATCAGGAGCCATTGAATCGATTACCAATGCTGGATCAATTATTGGTCTCGCTGGTGGTATTTACAATTTCGGTAGTATTGGTACCCTTAATAATCTTCAGGGTCAAGGTAATGCCAATGGAGCTTTGATTTACGATGGCCAATTGCCAGGGAACTATAACGTGATTATCAATAGCCCAACGCAATATGGACAGTTAACCGGATCTGTTGTTGGCGCCACCACATTTGGTATTTACACTGGTTCCACTGTGACAAGAGGTACCTATAGCGCAGTGCTTTCAGGATTTTCGTCAAGCAACCTCAACAACACCTCAGGCACATTCAATGGCTTTCGTTGGAGTTTAAATAATTCATCAGCAGATATTTGGGATCTGATTGTGACCGGAGCGTCTACTGCGGACACCCAACAGTCCTTGGTGAATACAGCTTCTGTTTTACAAGGTACCTACACCTTACAAAATAGTGTGATGGTCAATGGCTTTACCTATGACTGCTCCCTATTTGATCGGCGTGGAATTTGTATCAGCGCAGGTGGTCGTAACACCACCGTTCAAGCCCAAGGGATCAATAACACGAGCGGTCTCTTGATTGCTTCCTACCGTTTAAGTAAGAACAATAGCCGTATTGGTGCGTGGGTGGACCAGAACCTATCCGTGAGTGGGCCTGGTACGGTGAAGTTGGGTAACAGCACCCCCATGATTGGCCTCTTTGGGGTATGGAGCCAACGCCCTGATGGTGTAGGAGCTGAAGTCAAAGTCTCTGCTGCTTATGGTCAAAAAGACACGACCATTACGCGTCAAATCGTGGGTACGAGCGAAGCGGGGACTGGCAGCTCACAACTCATTAGTCAAGGCGCACAAGTGTTAGCGAAGTATGGCTTTGCAGTGATGCCCGCTGTGGTGATTTCACCTTATGTTGGTGTGCGCTACACCCAAAACAATATGGGCGGTTACACTGAAGCCACGAGCTCTGCTGTGACAACACCGCTGACCTACTCGGCACTGAACACGAATGCCACAACTGCCTTGGCTGGTGTTGGAGCCCGTTATCAGGGCATTCCCAAGACCACACTCTTTGCCAGCGCGGGAGTCGAAACCGATACCAATACCAGTAATGGTTCATATTCGGCAACCGGTGTGGATGGCTTAACCCCAGTGGACTTTAATCCCAATCCTGTGAAGACTAGACCCACTGCAACTGTGGGGGGTTACTACGACATCCTCAAAAACCAACGCATTGGTATCACAGGGATCTATCGTCAAGAGCCATTCCAAGCAGTTTCAACGACGACTGTATTAGCCACTTATACGATTGGCTTCTAATGCATCGAACTTTCTTGATGAGTTCGTATTTGAAACCTTGCGTTCAGTTAGTGGATTAACTGGCTATCCGATCAAAGAAAAGATTCAAATCAATTTGCACTGAATGTGCCAAATGATGATGGTGGGTCGGGCGAGACTCGAACTCGCGACCAACGGATTAAAAGTCCGCTGCTCTACCGACTGAGCTACCGACCCAGTGTGGTGTTGCTAGATTCAATACTGAATAAGCAAGAAATTTGCCTAATAAGAACACTGCAAGAAAAACCGCTTTAATTCATGATATTTGGCAAAACCAAGATTATAGCAAGATGTTGGTAGTCTACTGGGTCGCCCGTTTTTGACTTCTGGCTTACCTTCGCCTGACGATTGATTGCCCCTAGCCGCGCCGTGCCATGGGCGGGTTTTTGGCAAAGTAATCCTTAATCCCCGCCAAAATCGCATCCGCAATCCGCTCTTGGTAGGTCTCATCATTGAGCTTTTTTTCTTCTTGGGGGTTACTAATAAAAGCGGTCTCAATCAGGATCGATGGAATATCGGGGGCTTTTAAGACCGCAAAGCCCGCTTGCTCGACTCGGTTCTTGTGAAGCGGCGCAAAGTTACCAATATTGCGCAAGACCGAGTTACCCACCCGTAAAGAATCGTTGATCTGCGCGGTGGTCGACATATCCAGGAGCAAGTGCGCGACTTGCTTATCCTTAGTTTTAATATTGATGCCACCAATCAGATCCGAGGCATTTTCTTTATTGGCCATCCAGCGGGCTGCAGAGCTCGTCGCCCCTTGTTGGGAGAGGGCAAAGACCGATGCTCCCTTGGCATGCGGCTGAATAAACGCATCTGCATGAATGGAGATAAAGAGATCGGCTTCCACTTGCCGTGCTTTAAAGACGCGGCGGTGCAGGGGTACAAAGTAATCGCCATCGCGGGTTAAAAAGGGCCGCATCGAGTCTTCTTGATCGATCTTGTTCTTTAAGCGCTTAGCGATTGCGAGAACGATGTTTTTCTCGTGAGAGCCGCGTGCGCCAATCGCGCCTGGATCCTCACCCCCGTGACCGGGGTCAAGTGCTACCGTAATTAAGCGCTTAAATGGAATGCGCTGGGTATTGGCAGTGGTGGCGCTGGGTGGGCTCTGTGGACTTTGTTGAGTAGTACTGGGACCACCCTTTTTACTGGGACCAGTGTCCTTTTTGGCAAAGGCCGCAATGGGATCGTCTTCCGTAGCCATCCCTTTTGGATTTTTCGCTTGTTCTTCTGCGAGCAACTTCTCTTTTCTGGCGGACTCTTTCACCAGTTGCATGAGGGGATCAGGGGGGTTGGTGGGATAGAGATCAAAGATCAAGCGGTATTGATACTCGGCAATGGGCTCAAGGGTGAAGAGCTGGGGTTTCACGGCTTCTTTGAGATCAAATACGAGACGCACCACGGTCGGCTGAAATTGCCCCACCCGAATTTGCGCTACATAGGGATCATTGGGTTTGACCTTCGCGACCAAATCTTTCAAGGTGGGGTTGAGTTCCAAGCCATCGATGTCGACCACCAATCGATCGGGACCTGTGAGTAGTTGATGAGAAATCGGCAGCGCCTTATCCGACTCCAGGGTAATGCGCGTGTAGTCCTCCGAGGGCCAAATGCGCACCCCCAAGAGTTTGGCACCGCTATTGGCTTGCACCAGTTCACTTTCGGTCAGCAAAAGGTAGAGCACACCCAGTGAGCCCATCGATTGCAGCCCTTGCGAAATCATCTGGCGACGTTTGGGGTTCATGGATTGATTGATGATTGGGTGATGAGGGATTGAAGGACGGCTTCACCCTTTGGGGTCTGTGCGGTAAGCTCTACCGTTCTCGCCAGTTCCGATTGCGTCTCTTGGGGATGAATGAGGGTGATCGCCAGATCCATGGTGGGCAGGGTGTGCTCGGCTTTCTCTGGCCACTCAATGATGCACAGCGTGGGGTATTCGGAATGCGTGAAGTGCTCTAAGAGACCAGCGTCTACCCATTCCTCTGGGCTTTGCATGCGGTAGAGATCAAAGTGAAAGACGTGGAGTGCATGATTGGGTAAATCCAAAATGTGCTCTTCACAGAGGCTATAGGTCGGACTTTTGACCTTGCCCTGATAGCCCATTGCTTGGAGAAGGTAACGGGTGGCGGTGGTTTTACCCGCTCCCAGATCGCCATGAAGACTCATAAAGAGTGATTGAGGTTTTTCGGGGGTAGAGGCATAAAACGCAAGGATTGCATTAGCGAGCATTTGCACCGCTTCTGCGGTGGCCTTCTCATCTTTACAATGGATCGTATGGTTGATTGCCAAGCGCGTCATGACCTCGTGCGTTCACACTTATTTAGGGATGGATTCTAAATTGCCCATGCATTCTCACGCATTTTCGCAAGAATTGCACACCCAGTGGGAAGCGTTACGCACTTGGCTCAATACCCGTGCCAAGGAGTTGGGCTTTGGGGAAGTACGTATTACTGATACGGATGTGAGTGAGTCCCACCCTCATTTAGTGGAGTGGTTAGAAGAAGGTCGTCATGGCCAGATGGCCTATATGGAGCGCCACAAGGATTTGCGTGCTGACCCAAGATCTTTACAGGCAGGCGCGATTCGTAGCATTTGCCTCACCATGCCGTATTTGAGTAAGCGAAGTAAGTTACATGAGCAGCATGGGCAGCCTGAGCCGCATGAGATAGATGCGTCTTCAGTCGAGCAACTCCTTCAGTGTGAAGAAAAGCGTCTCTTGGAGAGCGATCAAGCGGTGGTTTCACTCTATGCCAGAGGGCGGGATTATCATAAGGTGATTCGCTCGCGTTTACAAACACTGGCAATTGAACTTGAAGAAAAACTACAAGCTGCGTTCAGTGAACCAAATCATTCTTTGCAATACCGCGTCTTTACCGACTCCGCACCGCTCATGGAGGTCGAGTTGGCGCGCAAAGCCGGTTTGGGCTGGCGGGGTAAGCACACCTTGCTGCTTAATCGCGAGTCCGGGTCGTTTTTCTTCTTAGGCGAAATCCTCATCAACGTCCCATTACCAATCGATGAGCCCATGGAGGCGCATTGTGGCTCGTGTCAGGCGTGCATCGACATTTGTCCCACAAATGCAATTGTTGCTCCGTATCAACTCGATGCCAGGCGTTGCATTTCGTATTTAACAATTGAGCATCGCGATGCAATTCCAGTGGAGTTTCGAAGCACCATGGGTAATCGCATTTATGGCTGCGATGATTGCCAACTCGTATGCCCCTGGAATAAATACGCCCAGCTCTCGACCGTAGCGGATTTTGGGGAGCGAAATGGATTGGGAAGCGCATCACTACTGGAACTCTGGAGCTGGAGCGAAGCCCAGTTTATCGAGCGCCATGCGGGTAGCGCCATTTTGCGCATTGGCTATGAGCGCTGGCGACGCAATCTAGCCGTTGCTCTGGGAAATGCCTTGGCATCGAATCTTGATGATGAAGTAAAGAGGGAGATTGTTTGGCACTTACAAGAGGCCTTATCGAGCGCAAGCCCATTGGTCGCCGAGCATATCTCTTGGGCACTCAGTCGAGATAGCTCACAAGATCCCCAAGGGTCAAGCCGCTAAAATAGGGTAGATCCACTATGAGTACACCACCCACCCATTTGAACGATGTATCCGGAAAGGGAGCTGAGCGTCCGGCTGATCGGGTGGTGAGCGAAATCGATGCGCTCGAGTCTCATGAGAAGGCGCTTCAATCGCCATCTAATTCACCTATCACTCCGCGCTTTACTAGCGCGCACGATGCCTTTTGGAGTGGGGTGCGCGATGCGCGAGGTGCCCCTGCCATGGTGCTCTTTGCTGGCATGGTGGGCTTTGGGGCGATGGGGCGCACCAATGGCTTTGATTTATGGTTTACCACCGCAACGAGCTTTTTGATGTTTGCTCTTCCCGGTCAGATTGTGATGCTCGAGATGATTTTAGTAGGCGCTTCATCGCTCACGATTGCGCTTGCGACCACTCTCACCGCAACCCGCTTTGTGACTATGACCGCCACGTTGTTTCCGATGCTCCATGAGCGCGATCGCAATAAGGCGCTCTATGCCAAAGTGCACCTTCTAGCAATGACTGCCTGGGCAGTTTCTTTGAAAGAATTCCAAACGATTGAACCTAAGCATCGTCTAAGTTACTTTGTAGGGCTTGGGATCTTGTGCTGGTTGATTTCAGTGCCCGGAACGATTGTGGGATTTTTAATTGCGGGCTCGGTCCCTATGCCCATTACTTTGGGACTCATCTTTATTAATCCCCTCTTTTTCTTGCTCACCTTTACCGAGATTAAGGTGAGCGGCTATCGCTTGGCCATTCTTCTAGGCAGCATTGCCGGCCCCATCTGTTATTTGCTCGATCGCGATACGAGCCTGTTAACCGCCGGACTGATTGGCGGTACTTTGGCCTACTGGATCGATCGGCGTTGGATCAGGCGCTATGACCGAAAGGTGTCTTCATGAGTGTGACAGCATCTCTAGCCCAAAACCTCGATACCGCCTTTGCGATTCAA
>JACCDV010822945.1_pt1 | contig 69663 bp, 71 predicted proteins | sample 7446131 | NCBI WGS metagenome assembly JACCDV01 (sample SAMN15323448, study PRJNA562643) | freshwater metagenome | isolation source: river surface water | place: USA:Blue River Watershed | collected 2017-08-17
AGATCGGCAAGAGCCTGGCCGAAGCCGACTTGCTGGCTGAAGCCAAAGCCGTGATCGAGGCCATGAAGGCCCGTGGTGCTGAAGTCCCGATCCCCACCGATGTGGTCTGCGCCAAGGAATTCAGCCCGACCGCAGCAGCCACCGTCAAGAAAGCCACCGAAGTGGAAGACGACGACATGATCCTGGACATTGGGCCCGAGACGGCGGCCAAGCTGGCAGAGCAACTCAAGGCGGCAGGCACCATCGTGTGGAACGGCCCGGTGGGCGTGTTCGAGTTTGACCAGTTTGCCAACGGCACCAAGGTCATTGCCAAAGCGATTGCCGAGAGCGACGCCTTCAGCATTGCTGGCGGTGGTGACACGCTGGCCGCGATTGCCAAGTACGGCATCGAGAAGGACGTGGGCTACATCTCCACCGGTGGTGGCGCTTTCCTGGAAGTGCTGGAAGGCAAGACCCTTCCCGCCTTCGAGATTCTGACCAAGCGCGCAGCACAAGACTGATTGCGCAAAACCGATTTTTAATTTTTCAAGGACAAGACCATGGCTCTCGTTTCCCTTCGCCAAGTGCTGGACCACGCTGCCGAGCACAACTACGGCGTCCCCGCTTTCAACGTCAACAACCTGGAACAGGTGCAGGCCATCATGGAGGCCGCTCAGGCCACCGACAGCCCTGTCATCCTGCAAGCCTCGGCCGGTGCCCGCAAATATGCGGGTGAGGCTTACCTGCGCCACATGGTGCTGGCCGCCATCGAAACCCACCCCGACATTCCAGTGGTGCTGCACCAGGACCATGGCGCATCGCCTGCGCAGTGTCAGCAATCCATCCGCTCGGGTTTCTCCAGCGTGATGATGGATGGTTCGCTCATGGAGGACGCCAAGACCCCGGCCAGCTACGAGTACAACGTGGCCGTGACCAAGCGTGTGTGCGAAATGGCGCATCCGGTGGGCGTGTCGGTGGAAGGTGAGCTCGGTTGCCTAGGCTCCCTGGAAACGGGCGAAGCTGGTGAAGAAGACGGCGTGGGCGCCGTGGGCAAACTCAGCCACGACCAGATGCTGACCGACCCCACGCAAGCCAAAGACTTTGTGTCACAGACCGGTGTGGACGCGCTGGCCATTGCCATTGGCACCAGCCACGGCGCCTACAAATTTACCCGCCCGCCCACAGGCGACATCCTGGCCATCGAGCGCATTGCCGCCATCCACGCCGCCATTCCTAACACGCACCTGGTCATGCACGGCAGCTCCAGCGTGCCGCAGGAATGGCTGGAAATCATTCGCCAGTATGGCGGCGACATCAAGCAGACCTACGGCGTTCCGGTGGAAGAGATCGTGCGTGGCATTGCCCGCGGTGTGCGCAAAGTCAACATCGACACCGACATCCGCCTGGCCATGACCGGGGCGATGCGTGAAGTGTTTGCCAAGCAGCCTTCTGAATTCGACCCGCGCAAAGCGCTGGCTGCGGCCCGCAAGGCTGCCCAAGGCATTTGCCAGCTGCGCTTTGAGGCGTTTGGTTGCGCCGGTCAGGCCAGCAAGATCAAGCCTGTGTCGATGGACGACATGGCCAAGCGCTATTGAGTATTTGCATTGTTGTTTAATTGCAACTTTCAAATATAAGCAATGAACGATATAATTCGCACCATGAGGTACGGGAATGCGTTTGGTACTCGCATATCCCTTTGACAGAGCCTCCCGCGAGGGAGGCTCTTTTTTTCTTGGTGATAATCCCGATACTTGAAGTTACAGGCAGGCCTTGCGTCAGCGCAAACTTCGGTTAAATTCGCAACTGGTTATATTTACCCAACCCTGAGGAGAACTCATGAAACTCGTGACTGCTGCAATCGCTCTGTCCGCCCTGGTTGCAGGCCCCGCCTTCGCCAGCAAGGAACTGGCCCAGAAAAACAACTGCCTGGCTTGCCACGCAGTGGACAAGAAACTGGTGGGCCCCTCCTACCAGGAAGTCGCCAAAAAAGGCAAGAGCGTTGCCGAGCTGGCCAAGAGCATCAAGGCCGGTGGTTCTGGCAAGTACGGCCCGATCCCTATGCCCCCACAGCCTCAGCTGAGCGACGCAGACGCGACCGCCTTGGCCACCTGGATCAACGCCGGCGCCAAGTAAACCTGGCCCGCTGTACAAAAAAGCCGCTTTCGGGGAAACTCGAAGCGGCTTTTTAATTACCCGGAGGAGTACACATGAAAAAGACGCACATCCTGTTTGGCGCCCTGGTTTGCACAAGCACCTTGTGGGTGCAGGCGCAACCGGCCATCTTCAAGGAAGCCGACCTCAAACTGGGCGAAAAACTGATCGCGGAGCACAACTGCACCACTTGCCACGCCAAGAAGGTGGGCGGCAACGGCAGCGCCATCTACAAGCCCCAGGGCCGCGTGAACAGCGCAGGCCTTCTGCGTGGCATGGTCGAGCAGTGCAATACCGAACTTAACCTGGGCATGTTCCCTGAAGAGGTCAGCTCGGTGGCGGCCGTGCTCAACCGGGACCACTACAAGTTCAAGAACTGAACGCGGGCTTGCCCGCAACTGACGGGCGGCTTACTGTACTGTATAGGGTATCTTCCGATACCCTTTTTTTTTGTTTCTGGAATGATTTATATCAACCGGGAAAAGTCTTTTCGCTTTTCCCATCTTCAAACTGCATGCTGTAAGGAGTTGAACATGCGCAAGAGCTTGGTGAAATGGGTTTTGGTTCTGGCCGGTGTGGCCGCTATGACGGGCTGCGGCACGATCAGCACTTTGGGCAAGCTCGAAAGCGGCGCCGGTTCCGAAGCCATGCGCATGTGGGACCGCTGGGTTGAGGGTGAAGGAGACATCGCCGTGGCCACCACTTGGGAGCGCAAGGTCGCCAAAGGCGTCACCACTGACGACATCGAAGGCATCCTGCGCGCCGTGGCCGTGGAGCGCAACATGAAAGACGTGGGCACGCTGCCCCTGTCCAAAGAGTTGGCTGCCCGTTCCGGCAAGCCCGAAAAATTCCTGCAGGTGTACTCCTTCTGCACCCCCACTACCGCCCGCAAGATGGTGGACTTCAGCCCCCACATGTCGGCCTTCCTGCCTTGCCGCATCACCGTGGTTGAGAAAGAAGACGGCCTGTGGCTCTACACCCTCAACATGGACATGATGGTCAAGATGGGCCGCAAGCTGCCCTCGCCGCTGAAAGAAGAAGCCAAAGCCGTGCGTGACACCATCTGGGAAATGATGGAGCGCGCTTCCAAAGGCGAAATCTAAACCTCAACTGGTATTGAAAACTCGGAGACCCACATGAAAAAAATCTCTCTTCGCGCCACCGCAGTGGCAGTGGCAGCCCTGGCAGCCGGCCAGGCTTGGGCCACCAACGGCTATTTTTCGCATGGTTATGGCATCAAAGCTCAAGGTATGGGGGGGGCATCTGTTGCAATGACGCAAGACGCATTTGCGGGGGCCAACAATCCAGCCGCTTCTGTGTTTTCTCCCTCTGGTTATGAGGTTGGTGCGAGCCTTTTTTCGCCCCATCGTTCGATGAGTCGTACGGGTGTAACGGGTGGCTACGCGTCCTATTTAAATATGAGTCAGGACAGTGCTAAAGAGGCTTTTCTGGTCCCTGAGTTTGGATACAACACTAGAATTGATGAACGAACCAGCTGGGGGGTGGCTATTTATGGTAATGGTGGAATGAATAGCACATACAAGACAAATACATTTATGGGTCAGGGTGATGCTGGTGTTAATTTGGAGCAACTAATTATTGCGCCGACATATTCATTCAAAATAAACGAAAATTCGGCGCTTGGTATTGCTCCACTCATTGTTCATCAACGCTTCAAGGCCTATGGATTGCAAGCATTTGACAACATGCAGGGCATGCCTGCTATGACTGGTGCACCAGGCTATGTTACAAACAATGGGACAGACACTAGTAACGGGCTGGGGATCAGAGTTGGTTATCTTGGGCAGCTACCTAACGGTGTGTCCTTTGGTGCAGCTTATGCTCCCAAAGTTAATATGAGTAAATTCTCAAAATATAAAGGACTTTTTGCTGAGCAGGGTGATTTTGATATTCCTGCTAATTTCTCGGTTGGGGTTGCTATTCCAATGGCGAAAAACCTTACTTTTGCAGTTGATTATCAAAAGATTTACTACTCTAAAGTTGCTGCAATTTCTAATTCATCCTCAAATCAGGCGGCAATGGGTGCTGATAATGGACCTGGGTTTGGGTGGAAAGATGTTGGGATAGTTAAGTTTGGTTTGCAATGGGGATATTCGAGTGACTTGACGCTACGTGCGGGTTACAACCGTGGTCAGAATCCTATTTCGGCTAATGATGTTAGTTTCAATATTTTGGCGCCAGGTGTCGTAACTGATCATTTGACGTTGGGTTTTACTAAGAAAATTGATTCTGTCAGTGAGTTCAGTGGAATGTTCATGTATGCCCGTAAGAATTCGGTCTCAGGGATGTCTATGTTCAACGGTCAAGCATTTAGCGCGATGAACTTGGGTGGTCCGATCGCTGAAAGTATCTCTATGAATCAAAAGTCGATTGGTCTTCAGTACAGCAGAAAGTTCTGATAGCTGGCTCAGGGTGTTGGTTGCGTCGTAGCAACGAGCCAACACCCGTGTAATCCCTGATTCAGTTCCATCTTTTATCGTTTATATTCGCACATCCGAATATAAGAACTCACTTGCATGGAAGCACTTGAAGATGAGCGCGACGAGGTGTTTGAGAAGGCTGCCGAGCTGTTTGGTGTCCTTTCCACGCCGGTTCGCTTGCGCATCCTGAGTGTGCTGTGTTCGGGAGAGAAGAACGTCGGACAGCTGCTCGAGTCCATCGACATCGCCCAGCCTAATATGTCCCAGCACTTGAACATCATGTACAGGTCTGGCATTGTGGCGAAGCGGCGTCAGGGCGCGCAGGTGTTCTACCGGATCGCGGATGAGTCTGCGGTGAATGTTTGTCGTGCGGTGTGCACGCAGGTTGCTGATGAAGTGACCACCCTTTAAAGAAACTCAAGACGAGGAGTTTGTGTGAAAGACGAAAGCATCAATTCGGGAAGGGTGCAAAAAGCACCGGAAAACTTCCTGACCCAGGAAGGCATTCGTACTGTTTTTGCCGAGGGCAAGAAGGGCCGTCGCGATTTCATTCGCAACGCTTTCGCCGCGGCAGCAGCAGGCGCGGCTGCACCCATGGCCATGGCACAGGGCAACCCGCTGCCGACCGAGGGGGGTGACCCCAACATTCTGAACCTGCCTGAGCATGCAACGGGTCTGGGTCAAGGTGTGGCCATGGACGGCGGTTACGGCAAGCCTTCCAAGTTTGAATCCAACGTTCAGCGTCGCCAGAGCCCGGGTCTGACACAGACCACGCAGGCTTCGGTGTCGTTTGCGCCCCTGCAGTCGCTGTTCGGCATCGTGACGCCCAGCGGTCTGCACTTCGAGCGTCACCACCAGGGTTGGTGGGACATCGATCCGTCCAAGCACCGTTTGATGATCAACGGCATGGTCAAGGCCTCCAAGGTCTTCACCATGGACGAGATCATGCGTTTGCCTTCTGTGTCGCGTTTCCACTTCATCGAGTGTGGCGCCAACACCGCGGTGGACTGGGGCAACGTGGCTGTGCCTACGGTGCAGTACACCCACGGTATGGTTTCTTGCAGCGAGTTCACCGGCGTGCCGCTGATCACCCTGCTCGAGCTGGCTGGCGCTGACCTGAAAAACGGCAAATTCGTTCTGGCCGAAGGCGGCGACGGTTCGGCCATGACCCGTACCATCCCCATGAGCCTGATCACTTCCGGCGAAGTGTTGGTGGCTTACGGTCAAAACGGCGAAATGCTGCGTCCCGAAAACGGCTACCCCCTGCGCTTGATCGTGCCGGGCGTGCAAGGTGTGAGCTGGGTCAAGTACCTGCGCCGCATCGAAGTGGGCGACAAGCCCTACGCTGCCAAAGACGAAGCGGTTCACTACATCGATCTGCAACCCGGTGGCCTGCATCGCCAGTACACCAACGTGCAAGAGGTCAAGAGCGTGGTGACCACGCCTTCCGGCGGCCAGGTGCTGCTGGACAAGGGCTTCTACAACATCACCGGCCTGGCCTGGTCGGGCAAGGGCAAGATCAAGCGCGTTGACGTCTCTGTGGACGGCGGCCGCAATTGGCGCCAGGCTCGTCTGGAAACGCCGGTGCTGTCCAAGGCGCTGACGCGCTTCAACCTGGATTGGGTGTGGGACGGCAAGCCGACCATCATTCAAAGCCGTGCGCAAGACGACACTGGCCATGTGCAGCCGACCTACCAGCAGCTTCGTGCTGTGCGTGGTACGCGCTCCATCTATCACAACAATGCCATCCAGTCGTGGTTGGTGCAGGAAAACGGCGAGGTGAAAAATGTCCAGATTTCGTAAAGTGCTCTTGACGGCCGCTTTGCTGGCTGTGGCCGGTGTGGCCGCTGCGCAAAGCACCAAATACCCTGGGCTTGGCCGCAATGCCACGCCCAAGGAAGTGGCGGCTTGGGACATTGATGTGCGCCCCGACTTCAAGGGCCTGCCTGCAGGTTCCGGTTCTGTCTCCCTGGGTCAGGACGTCTGGGAAGCCAAGTGCGCACACTGTCACGGTGTGTTCGGTGAGTCCAACGAGGTGTTCAGTCCTTTGGTGGGCGGTACTACGGCGGAAGACGTGAAAACCGGTCGTGTGGCTAACCTGGCTCGCTCCGATTTTCCGGGCCGTACCACCATGATGAAGGTGGCCACGGTGTCTACGCTGTGGGATTACATCAACCGTGCCATGCCCTGGACCAACCCCAAGACGCTCAAGCCCGATGAGGTCTATGGCGTTCTGGCTTACCTGCTCAGCCTGGCCAATGTGGTGCCCGACGACTATGTTCTGTCTGACAAGAACATTGCCGAAGTGCAAAACCGCATGCCTAACCGCAACGGCATGACGACCAAGCACGCCATGTGGCCTGGCAAGGAGTTTGGCGGCGATTACAGCAAGCCCGACACCAATAACAAGGTTTGCATGACCAATTGCACGCCCGAGCCGAAGCTGGCGTCCATCTTGCCCGACTATGCGCGTAATGCACACGGCAACCTGGCCGAGCAGAACCGTCTGGTGGGTCAGCAAAAAGGTGCCGACACTACAGCCCCCGAGCGCAAGGCTGGCGAAGCCCCCGCGCCTGCAGCCAAGCCTGCAGCGCCCAAGGCTGAAGCCAACAACGAAGCCAAAGCCGCTATTGCTTTGCTGAACAAGCACAGTTGCACGGCCTGCCACGGCGTGGACAAGAAAGTCGTCGGCCCAGGCTTTAACGAAATCGCCAAAAAGCATGCTGGCAAGGTGGATTACCTGGTCGGTAAGATCAAGGCCGGTGGCCAGGGTGTTTGGGGTGCGATCCCCATGCCACCCCAGACCCTGCCTGACGCTGACGCCAAGGCGATTGCCGAATGGATTTCCAAGGGAGCCAGCAAGTAATTTGGGGTCATCCCCAATGACAAGCTGAACCTGTTTTAATAGCATCACTCGATCACAAAGGAGATTTCAGATGCAAAACCGTCGCGAGACACTCAAGCAAAGCGCAGTTGTTGCCGGTCTGCTGGCTACCGCTGGTTTCCCTCAGTTTGCCCAGGCATACAACAATGCCGCCTTCCAGGCCAAGAACGCGCAAGACGTGATCAAGGCCATGGGCGCATCTTCCCTGGCTGAAAGCAAGGACGTGACCATCTCCGGTCCGGACATCGCTGAAAACGGCGCCGTGGTGCCGCTCAAGGCTTCCAGCACCCTCGCTGGCGTCAAGCACGTTCTGGTGCTGGTCGAGAAGAACCCCGCTGCCATGGTGGGCTTCTTCAACGTGACCGATGCCGTTGAAGCCAACTTCGCGCTGCGCGCCAAGATGGGCCAGTCTTCTGACGTGTACGCCGTGGCCATCACCAACGATGGCAAGGCTTTCTACGCCAAGAAAGAAGTCAAAGTGACTCTGGGTGGTTGCGGCGGCTAATTGGCCCCTCAACACATTCACAGTTCTTAACCGATTTATTTGAAAAAATTCAGGAGTTCAAAATGGCAGATCCGATGCGCATTCGTGCAAAAGCCTCTGGCAACATCGCCAACGTTCGTGTGCTGATGAGCCACGAAATGGAATCCGGCCAGCGTAAAGACGCTGCTGGCAACCTGGTGCCCGCCCACTTCATTCAAGACCTGAGCGCCAGCCTCAACGGCAAGGTGGTCATGTCCGGCGAATGGGGTCCTTCCGTGTCCAAAAACCCCTTCCTGGAATTCAACATCAAGGGCGCCAAGGCCGGTGACAAAGTTGCCGTGACCTGGAAAGACAACAAGGGCGATACCCGTACCGACGAAACCACCGTCGCTTAATACGACGTGCGTTCGCAAGGGTGAAGTCCACACGCTTCACCCTTTTTTCGTTTCCTACAACAACACCAGAGGTGACAATGAAAAAACTTTCCACCCTAACCATTGCGGCGTCACTGGCGCTGGCTGTGGCTCCGGTCTGGGCGCAGAAGTCCGCCAGCCAGAGCATTGACGAGTACCGTGAGATGCTGCAGGACGGCAACCCCGCCGACCTGTTTGTCGCCAAAGGTGAAGATGTCTGGAAACAAAAGCGTGGCCCCAAAAACGCCTCGCTGGAAAAGTGTGATCTGGGCAAGGGCCCGGGCGTGGTCAAAGGCGTGTTTGCTGAACTGCCACGTTTCTTTGCCGATACCGGCCGAGTGCAGGACCTGGAGTCCCGCCTGGTGACCTGTATGGAAACCCTGCAAGGTTTCAATGGTGCTGAAATTGCCAAGACCGGTTTTGGCAAAGGCGAGCAAAAGAACGTGACCGCGTTGGCCGCCTGGATTTCTGCCGAATCGCAAGGCATGCGATTCAATCTGCCGCAGTCGCATGCGCAGGAAAAAATGTTCTACGAAGTGGGCAAACGCCTGTTCTTCCAGCGCGGTGGCCCGCATGACTTCTCTTGCGCCTCTTGCCACGGTGAAGATGGCAAGCGTATTCGCCTGCAAGACCTGCCCAACCTGACCAAGAACCCCGGTGACGGCATCGGCTTTGCCGCATGGCCCGCTTATCGCGTGTCCAACGGCAGCATGTGGGGCATGCAGCAGCGTTTGAACGACTGCTATCGCCAACAGCGTTTCCCTGAGCCTGCTTTTGGCAGTGATGCCACCATCGCTCTGGGCGTGTACCTGGGCGTGAACGCCAAGGGTGCCAAGTCGATTGCCCCCGCCATCAAGCGCTGAACCAGGAGACACTCACATGAAATTCAACACCAAATGGACGCTGGGTGCTCTGACTGTGGCGGCTTTGCTGGCTGGCTGTGCAGCTGCACCCGATATGGCTGAAGTCAAAACCCTGACCGACAAGATCGTCAAAGCCTCCTTCCGGGACAAGGGCATTGCAAAAGTTGACCGTGTCCTCAACATTGACGAAACCAACCGCGCTTGCGCCGAGGCGGACGTGGCTGGCAAGCCACTCGATGAAAAAACCGCCAAGGCGATTGAGGCGATGAACCTCAAGGCCGTCAAGTGGCCTTCGGACGGCAAGTTCCTGGGCGACTGGAAAAGCGGCGAGAAGATTGCCCAAAGCGGACGTGGCCTGACCTGGTCTGATGCCGCAAACACCGTCAACGGCGGCAATTGCTACAACTGCCACCAGATCGACAAGAAAGAAATTTCTTACGGCACCATTGGCCCCAGCCTGTACAACTACGGCAAGCTCCGTGGCGTGACCGATCCCAACAGCCCGGCATCCAAGGCTATTGTGGAATACACATGGGGCAAGATCTGGAACTCCAAGGCCTACAACGCATGTTCCAACATGCCGCGCGCAGGCCACACGGGTATCCTGAACGAGTCGCAAGTGCGCGACATCATGGCTCTGTTGCTGGACCCCAAGTCTCCAGTCAACCAGTAAGCTCTTGAGAGCACCCGGCTTCGGCCGGGTTTTTTAGATCCGATATATCAGTGATTGCAAATCTATGAATCTCAGCAAACGTGAATTCCTGCAAGTGATGGGTGCCGGCACCATGGCCGGTATGAGTTTGGGCACCTATGCTGAAGCCAGTGCCGCGACTGCGGCCAATGGCCTGTACGACATTCCCAAGTTCGGCAACGTGTCGTTTCTGCACATGACCGACTGCCACGCGCAGCTCAAGCCCATCTACTTCCGCGAGCCCAACATCAACCTGGGTATCGGCTCCATGAAGGGCAACCTGCCTCACCTGGTGGGCGAGCACTTGCTGAAGGTGGCCAAGGTGCGTCCGGGTACTGCAGAGGCGCATGCACTGACTTATCTGGATTATGAAAAAGCGGCCAAGCGTTATGGCAAGGTGGGTGGTTTTGCTCACCTGGCGACGCTGGTCAAGCGCCTGAAGGCCAGCCGCCCCGGCGCGCTGTTGCTCGACGGTGGCGACACCTGGCAAGGCTCCGGCACCTGCCTGTGGACCAACGGCCAGGACATGGTTGACGCCTGCAAATTGCTGGGTGTTGACGTGATGACCGGCCACTGGGAATTTACCTTGGGCATGGACCGCGTGAAAGAAATCGTCGAGAAGGACTTCGCCGGCAAGGTGGACTTCGTCGCGCAGAACGTCAAGACCAACGACTTTGGCGATCCGGTGTTCAAGCCCTACGTGATCCGCGAGATGAATGGCGTGCCTTGCGCCATCATCGGCCAGGCTTTCCCCTACACCCCGATTGCCAACCCTCGCTACATGGTGGCCGACTGGGAGTTCGGCATCCAAGACGAGAACATGCAGAAGATGGTGGACGAAGCCCGCGGCAAAGGCGCGCAGGTGGTCGTCGTCATCAGCCACAACGGCATGGACGTGGACCTCAAGATGGCCAGCCGTGTCAGCGGCATTGACGCCATCATGGGCGGCCACACCCACGACGGCATGCCCGTGGCCACGCTGGTGTCCAACAAGGGCGGCAAGACCATCGTCACCAACGCTGGCTCCAACGGCAAGTTCCTGGGCGTGCTGGACTTCCAGGTCAAGGACAAGAAGGTCACCGATTTCCGTTACAAGCTGCTGCCCGTGTTCTCCAACATGCTGCCGGCCGACAAGGAAATGGACGCCCTGATCACCAAGATCCGCGCGCCTTACGAAAAGCAACTCAACGAAGTGCTGGGTGTGTCCGAAGGTCTGCTGTACCGTCGTGGCAACTTCAACGGCACGGGCGACCAGCTGCTGGTCGACGCGCTGATGGACGTGCAAGGCGCCGATCTGGCTTTCTCGCCGGGCTTCCGCTGGGGCACCACGCTGTTGCCGGGCCAGGAAATCACTCGCGAGTGGCTGCTGGACATGACCGCCACCACCTACTCGTACGCCACCGTGACCGAAATGACGGGCGAGACCATCAAGACCGTGATGGAAGACGTGTGCGACAACCTGTTCAATGCCGACCCTTACTACCAGCAAGGTGGCGACATGGTGCGCGTGGGCGGCATGACCTACGCCGTCGATCCTACCGCCAAGATGGGCAGCCGCATCAGCGACATGCGCCTGGGTGGCAAGCTCATCGATGCCAGCAAGAAATACAAGGTGGCCGGTTGGGCGCCTGTGGCCGAAGAGGCTCGTAACGCTGGCAACAAGATGGTGTGGGAGCTGGTGGAGCAGTGGCTCAAGGCTCAGCAAGGTGGCAAAGTGGGTGCACGCAAACTCAATGCGCCCAAGGTCACCGGTGTGGTGCCTAACCCAGGTTACGTGGTTTAAGCTGATACACCTTCATCAGAGCCAGACATGAACCACACCAGCGTACCCGTGCAGCGCAGTCGAAGGCTGTTTCTGGGGGCAGCAGGACTGGCGACCACCGCCGCCCTGTGGCCCGAGGCGCGTTTGCTGGCCGAGCAGGCTCACGACTTTGTCGTGGGCCCGCCCATGCCGGACATTGCGCCTCGGCAGATCTCCAAGCATGTGTGGATCGTGTTTGCGCCTGATGGGTTCCCCACGCCTGAGAACAAAGGCATGATGTCCAACGTCACCTTTGTGGTGACGTCCAAGGGCGTGGTCATTCTGGACTCTGGCAGTTCCTTGCAGATTGGGCAGATGGTCATCCGGCAAATTCGCAAGGTGACCAACAAGCCCGTCGTGGCGGTTTTCAACTCGCATTTCCATGGTGACCACTGGTTGGGTAACCACGCTTTTGTGGAAGCCTATGGCAAGGACCTGCCGATTTACGCCTTGCCGCAAACCCGGGACATGATCGCTGGGGTCGATGGCAATACGTGGCGAACCATGATGGAGCGCTGGACCAACCAGTCCACCAGCGGTACCCAGGTGTTTGCGCCCAACAAAACCGTGGCGCATGGCGAGGAGCTCAAGTTTGGCGATGTGACGCTCAAGATGCACTTCTATGGCAAGTCCCACACCGATGCGGATTTGTCGGTGCAGGTTGTGGAAGACAAAGTGACCCACGTGGGCGACATTGCCATGGCCAACCGCATTGCCAACATGGACGATGGCTCCTACCCTGGCACCTTCAAGTACTACAAGGCCCTGGCCAGTGCCGCTGGCGAGCAGCTGTGGACGCCTGGTCACGGTCAGCCGGGCAAGGACATTTTGCAGACCTATGGCCAGTTCCTCTCAGGCATCTGGGAGCCTTGCCTCAAGGCGGTGGAAGACGGCAAGACCGAAACCGAGGCCAAAGCCATGGTGCTGGCTGACCCGCGTGTGGCCAGCAGGGCCAAAACCATGCAGGGCTACGACAGCAATATTGGCAAGTACATCAGCCTGGCCTATCTCGAAGCAGAAAAAGTAGCTTTTTAAGCGGTTTTTTCATACGCCGTTGACACAGTCCGTCTATATTGGCGGGCCATGAACAAAAGACAATTCCTCGCGACATCCGTGGCTGCTTTGCTGGCGACGCGGGCCGCAGCGCAAAACCAGGTCTGGGCGCCCGCAGAAAAATGGGCTCGCCTCGTGATTGTGGGTGGCGCAGAAGATCGGGTGCAGGACCGGGTGATCCTGCGCAAATTCATTCAATACGCTGGTGGCCCGTTATCACGCATTCGCCTCATCACAGCTGCCAGCGGCGTGCCAGATGTGGTGGCCGCCAGCTATGCACAGGCCTTTGGCAGCCTGGGTGTGCAGGACTTTGCAGTCTTGCCATTGAACAGCCGCGAAGACGCCTTCAAGCCGCAAGTGAGTGCGGATATTTTGCAAGCGGATGGCGTTTTCATGAGTGGCGGCGACCAGTCGCGGTTGATGCAGACGGTGTTTGACACGCCAGTGATGGAAGCCATGCACAAGGCCTTTCATTTCAACAACTGCTGCATAGGCGGGACCAGTGCGGGCGCCGCTGTCATGTCTCGTCACATGATTGCCCAGGGAGCTGCGGTGTTGCGGCCACGCAAAGACATTGTCGAGACCGATATTGGCTTGGGTTTCTTGCCATCAGCCGTGGTGGATCAACACTTTTCTGAGCGTCGGCGTTTGCCCAGATTGTTGTCCACCCTGGCTGGTCGACCGGACTTGCTGGGGGTGGGCATTGATGAAGACACCGCCTTGGTGGTCGAGCGTGCGCGCGCGATCGAGGTGTTCGGCAAAGGCACGGTCACACTGGTAGACATGAGGCAGGCGCAAACCAATGCGCGTGAAGTGGATGAGGAAGCCCAGATGGAGATGCTGGGGGTTCAGCTGCACACCTTGCCCGCCGGGCACCGTTACAGCGCTGTGCGCGCTGCACCTAAAAACTGGCCCGCGGGCTTGCAGCGGGCCATTGAGCAATTGGTCAAGCCGGGGCCGGTGTACCTGTGACGCCAGGTTCGTACAGGGCTTAAAGCCAGTCGGTCAGCTGTGCGACGTCCTCGGGGAACATCTGGCCTTTTTCGGCCTGCAGCACTTTGCCCTTGCTGTCGATCACGATGGTGATGGGCAAGCCGCGTGGCTTGGGAAATTGTTTGTGCAACTCTGGGCTGACCCAGGCCACCGGGAAGGTGTAGCCCTTGCGCTGCAGGTAGGCTTTGGCGTCTTCAGGCTTTTTGTCGACCGACAAGGTCAGCAGTTGCAGCCCTTTGCTGCGTGCCTGGTTCCAGAGCTTTTGCATTTCCGGACTTTGCTGTGCGCAAAAAGGGCAGGTGCTGGCCCACCAGTACAGCACCGTGACCTTGGCCTTGGCGGCAACCGGGTCGTAGGACAGTCCATCAAGCAGGGACAAATTTGGGACACGCAAACTGCTGCCGACCTCTGGCAAAGCGGGGGCTTTGGCTTCCCGCGCGGCGACCGATTCGCCCGGGGCTGCGTTTTGCGCCTCGGCCAAGCCCGTTGCGCCCAGCAGCACACCGACCAACCAGTTGCGCCGTGAAAGGGGAGAGGGGGTGCGTGCCATGCCAGAACTCCACGTTTTGTTTGTTCAGCATGGTAGCAAAGGGTAGACATTTTTGCCGGTATCGCAGAAGATGCCGGGCCATGAAGTTAATGCCCCAAACCGCCGCAAAAGCAGTGCACACCGCAAGGTGGCTTGCAACGATAGCCTGCGTGGCGTTCCTGGCCGGATGCGCCAGCGAGTCGCGCGTGAAGGTGGTCAATCTGGATCAGCGTCACCAGATGTACAAAACCGAGGGATGCCAACAAGCCATCACCAACGCCAAGGTGTATGACGAACTCAAGTTGGCCCGCATCGTGGCCAGCCCTGTAGCGATTTTGTTGTCCGGCGGTACCTTGTTGTTGCCCGTGCTGGCCACCAATGCAGGCTTGGAGACGCTGGACCATATGGAGGCTTCGAGCATTTCCGTTTCGTGTGGCGGACCCGAAACATCCACAGAAGACATGGCCATGGAGGTGCTCAAGGGCGCCGCGATTGGCCTGACGACAAGCACGTTGAATGTGGGCGGTGCTGCTGGTGCTGCCAGCAAGTGACAGCTGATACAGAGGTGGTGGTGCCTCCGACAGGAATCGAACCTGTATCTAGCGCTTAGGAGGCGCTCGTTCTATCCATTGAACTACGGCGGCGTGCCTCGGATTGTAAGGTGCGCACCAGTCGCACGCCCCAGAACAGGCAGCCCAGGCTCAGCGAGCCCGTGGCCAGGATCCAGCTGGTGGCCTGCTGTTGGCCGCCACTGAGATCGAGCACAGCGCCAAACACCACGGGCGCCACAAAACCAGCGCCGAAACCTGCCATGGAGTACAGGGCCATGGCTGTGCCGCGTTGCTGGCTGTCGCTGTGGGCGACCAGGCCAGCGGTCAGGCTGGCCGAGTCGGCCATGATGACGATGTTGTAAAGGCAGGCGAGTCCCAAAGTGATGAACCAGGGCCACATGACGCTGGCACCTGCCAGCCAGGCCAGTAGGCCCGAGCCCAGCATGGTCAGGGCAATCCAGCGTGGACGGCCCCAGCGCATCGCCACTTCGTTGCCCAGAATGCTGGCGGGCAAACCCAGCAGGTTGAGCAGGGCAGCTGCCTCTGTCGGGTTGATCCAGGCCTGGGAGGCACTGCTTGCAAACGCAAAACTGAAAAAAGCCACTTGCCAGGAGCGCATGCCAAACAGTTCCCAGCAATGCACGGCGTAGCCGATGATGTATTGCCGCATGACGGGTTGAGCCCATACGCGTGCCCAACCCCAGCCTTGACGGGCCATGGGCTTGGTCACAGGGCTGGGCTCAAGCCCTTTGAGCACCAGCACACAAGCCAGCACAGGGAAGACGCCGAGCATGACAAAGGCCGTTTGCCAGCTCAACGCATCGGCGAGCCAGCCGGCCAGCAAGAGCGAGCCACTGGCACCAATGCCAAAGGTGGCGGTGTAGAACGAGATGTAGCGTGACTGCTGCGGTCCGTGCACCCGGTCGGTCAGGGCCTTGAGGCCGGGCATGTATGTGCCTGCCAGTCCGGCGCCAGCGATGGCCTGGAAGACCATGCCGCTGTACAGGCCCGCGGCAAACAAGCCAAAGCTGGCCGTGGCTGCTGCAGCCAGCAAGGACGAGAACGCAAACACCAGGCGTGCATCCATGCGGTCGGTCCATCCGGACAGGAAAGGCACGGTGAGCATGTAGCCCAGAAAAAATGCGCCACTGACCAGTCCGGCTTCGCTGCCATTCATTGCCCATTCCTGCTGCAGTGTGGGCAGCAAGGCCGGGTAGCTGCCAAAGCCTGCCATGGCCAGAGCCTCGGCGCTACACAGCAGCAGCACCAGTCGCAGTTGGGTTTTGGCGGAGGCGTTCATCGTTTGCGGATGGTGTAGATCAGGTCAAGTGTATTTTGGTCACCGGCTTGCGCGCGCAGGGTCCAGCGGCGCGAGAGATCGTAAAAAATGAACAGGCTGCCAAAGGTGCCGTTGAGGCTGCTTTCGTAGGCCATGTAAAAGTCTTTGGACAGGCGCTTGCCCAGCGTTACAGCGGTACCTGTGGCGCTGGTATCGGCTCGGCTGCCTTGTGCCAGAGAGACTTCGTCGAGCCCCAGGGCTTGCGCGACTTCACTGCCCAGTGTGTTCTTGCCGCCGAGCAAACTCAAGGCGGCTTGTTGCAGCACCACCGACTCGGCGCCGCCGTTGGCAGCGGAGCGACCGAGCATCAGCCAGGCTAGTTTGTCGGCATCGGGCATGTCCGGGTCGGCGTACAAGCGAATGTTGGGACTCAAGGCCGTGCCAGTGACCCGAACGCCGACGCGCTCTGAAATGTTGGCGCGCAAGGCAACGATGAGCAGTTGCGGGTTGTCGTAAGCGCCGCTGAAGTTCAGGGTGCCTTGTTCGATGGCCAGGTTCTGTCCGTAGGCCTTGTACAGCCCACCCACGGTTTGGAGCAGGCCTTGCAGACGAGGTTGACCCTGGGTTTGTGCATTGCTGTGCACTTGAAGCTGTCCGGCCAAACGCGTGGTCACGCCTTGGCCCATGACGTAAAAGTTCTCACCCAGATCCAGCGCGACCTGGACATCCGGCACCAGAAGCCAGGTTCCGGAGGCGCCAGATGCGCTTGATGGGCTGGGGGAGCCTGTGGCGCTGGTGTTGCGCCCCCGTATCCGCACATCTTTGCCCAAGGTGGGGGTGGTGTCCTCGGGCAAGACGAACAAGGCCTGGTCTGCGCGCACACGGCCACGCAGCTGCAGCTGGCGTTGAGCCACACGCGTGTCCAGTTCGCCAGAGATGACCAGGCGACGGTCCGCCCGGTTGGTGATGCGCAACTGTTCGGCCACCAGTTGGAGTTGGGCCATTCCATCTGCAGCATCCCAGGGTTTGCTGTCGTCTCCAGCAGGCCAGACGATCCGGCCTTGTCCGCGCAGGATGCCGCCGTGCTCGCCCGCTCCGGAAATCAAGAAGTCCTGCAAGATGATTTGCTGGCCTTCCAGCTGTGCGGTGAAGCGGCCGTTGCGAAACTCCACGCCTTCCACCGCTGAGCGAATGGCGATGTTTTCGCCTTGAGTTTTTCCCTGCCATGTGGGCTGAGCGAGGCTCCCACTGACGACGATACGACTGCTCAAGTGACCGCGCACACGCCAACCTGGTGGTGCCAGTTGCGACCAAGCGCCCATCTCCGGCAGGTCGGTCTGGATCTGGCCTTGCAGAGGCGATTGGCTGGACCATTGCCACTTTCCGTTGTGCAGGCTGGCCGTGCTTTGCACATCGGCGTGCAAAGAGCCGGCCAAGGGGGCGTCCCAGTGCAATTGCGCACGAATGTTCTGGTTTTGTATGGACAGTTCGGCTTGTGTGTTCGCTTGTGCTTCGTTCAAGGCGGTGATGTTCAGCACTGCTTGCGCCCAGGCCAAGGGCCAGTTCCGGGCTTTGAGCTGGAGCTCGTGTGCGCCCGCGCCCCACTTGCCTTCGGCCAGCAACAGTTGTGCGGTATGGTTGGCGGGGCCTTGGGTGTGCAGGGTGTTGGCGCTCCAGCGGGTTTGCCATTGCCCACGCACTTGTTGATGTTGCGTCATCAGCGACGTGGCCAGTTGTGCGGACCATATCTGCCCTGCGGGGCTGGTGATGCGCAGCTGTTCCAGGTTGATACGTGTTTGTACTGCCTGTTTTGAGAGGTCAGCCTGTGCGGACAGAGCCAACTGGCCTGCCCACTTGTTTTGTATCCACTGCGCTTGCAAAAGGGCTTGTGGATGGTTCCAGCCCTGTGACCATTGCAGCTGTGCGTTTGCGCTGCGCAAGGCGGGCCAGGGCAGATCTGGCAGTTGCGGCCACTGGGCCAACCAGCGGGCATTCTGGGCGGCGTCGGTCAGATTCAGCATCAGCTGGCCCTGGCCACGCTCGGCTTGCAAATCCCCTTGCCATTGACCTTGCATGCCGGGCCATTGCCATTGCAAATCCCCCTGCAGGCGCTGCGAATCGAGCTGTGCCTGCATGTGGCCTTGCGCCGTTAATCCTGCCCAGCGGACATCCAGCAAACGCAGTTGCAGGCGTTGGCCGCTCCACTGGCCTTGGCTGCGTACATGGGCTGTTGCGCCTCTGTGTTCCTGTCCTTGTAGTTCGGTCTCGAAGTCAATGACTTGATCGGTGTTTTTGAAACGCGCTTGTCCGCTCCAGAGTGTGTCGGGAATGGCGCTGTACACATCCGTGCTACGCACCTGTTTCAATTCCAGGTGGCCTTGCCAGCCTTGAGCAGTTTGCGTCGCTTGCGCTTGCAAGTTGCCTTGGCCAAGCTGGGTGTGGAGGTCCAGTTGCCAGAGGTTTGCTTGTCCTTGCGTCTGTTCAAGGGCGCGCATGTCCAGTGTGCCTTCCAGAATGGTGTGTGGCGCTTGCGGCCACAGCAGAGCCGCATCGAGGGCGCGCCATTGGGCTTGCGCGCTTTGCTGGTTCAAGCCTTGCCAGGGATAGAGCTGGGCAGCGAGCTTGAGTTGCGGCGAGGGTGTGCCTCGCGCATTGGCATGTGCTTCGGTGTGCAGTTCGGCTTGCACGTCAATGCGACCCTGTGCGCCTGCAAGTTGTCCTTGTGCACTGGCCTGTAGTTTCAGTGGCGTTTTGTGGGGCCCTGTGATCGAAGCTTCGAGTTGGGCCTGCAGGGTCATGGTGGCCTCGGCCTGCAACTGCAGTTGGCCGCTGTATCGACCTTGAGCCCACTGCAGCTGCTCCAGGTGAAGTTGGTGCGTGTGCCCGTTGTAGGTGTAATGTGCGTCAATCTCGCTGGCTTGCCACTTCACGCTGCCGGTGGACGTCACACTGCCCAGGTGCAGCCGCACCTGGATGGGCAAGGGCAGCTGCAGGTTCGTGGGGGGTGTGACGGGTTGCGATGGCCGCTCGTCGCGTAAGGTCAGCGTTTGCAAGGACAACTCGGGCACATGCAGCCGGCCAGACCACAATGAGTTGGTGTCGATACGCCACTGCAATTGCTGGCCTTCGACATCGAGCTGGTCCTGCTGCCAGTGCCACTGTTGCACTCTGCCTTGCAGCAAGCTACCACTGGCGTTCTGAACACTGAGTTGTTGACCTTGCGGTAGCCAGGCGCCAACCAGCCGAATCGCCTGCGCCAGAGAGCCTTCACTGTTGGCCCACACGGCCAAAGTGCCTGTCAGTACAAGCACAGCAAGCAATGACCATAGCAGGGTACGGACGATGATGCGCATCAGAACACAAACCCCACATTCAGATGCAGGCGCCAGGCTTTGGTGGCTTCGCCATAAGCCAGGTCAATCTGCAAGGGGCCGACAGGGCTGCGCCAACGCGCCCCCATACCCACACCCACCTGGGCCTGCAGATCGCGTGGATCGTTGGCCACCGCGCCAGCATCCACAAACAAGGTGCCCTCCCAGTCGGTCAGGCGTTTGTTCATGCGAATCGGCACTTGCCATTCAGCGCTGCCCACCGCCATGTAACGGCCGGGGCTGATGGTGCCGTCGGCATTAGCCACGCCGATGCTGCCCGGTGCATAACCACGCACGCTGTTTTGTCCGCCTGTAATGAACAGCTGGGTGTTGGGAATGGCGCTCGCGTCCTGGGTACTGATGCCGCCGGCCTGGCCGCGCAGGGCAATGCGCCCCCATTGGCTGTTGGGCAAGGGTGCGATGGCCAAGGTTTTGCCCAGCCAGCGTGCGTAAGGCACGGCGTTATCTCCTAGCGTACGGCCAGCACCCAGCTCCACACCAAACCCCCAGCCGCGAGAAGGGAAGGGCAAGCTGTCAAAGCCACGCCAAGTCCAGGCAAAGTTGGCGCTGAGCGAGGCTTTGGTGTCGTCTCCACTCAGTGTGGAGCTGGCGCTGTCGTATTGGGCGTAGATATTCCGATCAATCTTTTCGCCGAGCTGAGCCTGGCCTGCGCGCCAGCGTTGGCTGTGGGTTTCGTAGGTGCTGAGCACTTCGTGCGCGGCCTTGGCAGAAAGGTTCCAGCGCCAAAGACGGGCATTGGGCGGTGCCAGCAGTTCGGTGCCCAGACTTTGTAGCTTCTGGTCCAGCTCCAGCTTGGTGCTGGCGCGCCAGTGCAGGCCGGGGACAAGGTGGTGCACATGTTCAGCGCTCAGGTGCATGCCGTTGTCGCTTTTGACGCCGACGCCGAGCACGATCTTCTGACGTGCAGCTTCGCGCAGCTGCACTTTGACAGGCCAGGCCTTGGGATCGCCCGTTTCGGCCAGGGCAAGCAGCACTGAGTCGTAGTAGCCACTGCTGATCAGGCGTTGCTGTGCTTCGATCAAGCTGTTTTGTTTGTACGCCTGGCCTTCGGGCAGTCGGGCCAGCCGCTGCACCATTTGGGCGTCGTAGTGCTCGGTACCTTCAATCTGCAGGGAGCCTAGAAAAACCCGTGGGCCCGAGTCCAGCACCAGCGTCAGCGCGGCGCTGTGCTGCTCAGGGTGGATGTCGGCACGGGTTTCTTGCCATTTGGCTTGTGGAAAGTCTTGTGCGCCGACGGTGCGCAGGAGCTGGTTTTTGGCCTCGTTCCATGCCTCTTGTGTGAAGGGGCGCCCGGCTGGGAGCCACCAGCTCTTTGTCAGTTTTTCTCGCGTCGATTCAAAGGCTGCGCCCGCAAGCTCGCCTGAAAACGAGATCTGTACCTGGCTGACGAGGCTTGGCTCGCCGGGGGTGATATGCACGCGTACGGGGTGAAGCACCTGGGCGTTTGCTGTTTCGCGTTGCCATTGCAGCTGCGGCGAGAAGTAGCCCAGGGTGCCCAGCAGTTCGCGTGCTTGTGTGTCAGCGGACTGCAGCAGCTTGTCGACCTCTGTGGTGTCCAGGTCATCCAGCGCGTTGTAACGCAAGAGTTCCAGATGCCGCGACAAATAGGATTTGATGTTTTCGGGCGCTTCAATGTCCAGGGACAGCGCTGCAGGCGTGGTTTGTGCGGCAAGCCCTGTGCTGATACCCAGGCCGACTGTGACAGCGAGGGCCCGGAGCAGATGTCGCCAGCCCCACTTCATTTGCTGAGCATGCGCATGGCCTGTTCCAGCCCTTGCAGGGTCAGGGGGTACATGCGGTTGTTCATGAGCTGCTCGATGATGGCGATGCTTTGGCGGTATTGCCACATGCCTTGCGGCTCGGGGTTGATCCAGACGAACTTGGGGAAGGCGTGCGTCAGGCGCTGGAGCCATTCGGCGCCGGCTTCTTCGTTGTTGTATTCGACGCTACCACCGGGCTGCAGGATCTCGTAAGGGCTCATGGTGGCATCGCCGATGAAGATGAGCTTGTAGTCCTTGTTGTACTTGCGAATGATGTCCAGCGTGGGGAATTTCTCGGCAAAGCGCCGCTTGTTGTTCTTCCACATGAAGTCATAGACACAGTTGTGGAAGTAGTAGTACTCCAGGTGCTTGAACTCGGCCTTGACGGCCGAGAACATTTCCTCGACACGGGCGATGTGGTCGTCCATGGTGCCGCCCACGTCCATCAGCAGCAACACCTTGACGTTGTTGTGGCGCTCGGGGCGCATCAGGATGTCGAGGTAACCGGCATTGGCCGCGGTCTTGGCGATGGTGCCATCCAGGTCCAGCTCGTCATGCGAACCCTCGCGGGCAAAGCGGCGCAGGCGGCGCAGCGCCACCTTGATGTTGCGGGTGCCCAGTTCCTGGCTGTCGTCATAGTCGCGGTAAGCGCGCTGGTCCCAGACCTTGACTGCGCTTTTGTTGCCGCCCTTGCCGCCAATGCGAATGCCGCGTGGGTTGTAGCCGCCGTTGCCAAAGGGCGAAGTGCCGCCGGTGCCGATCCACTTGCTGCCGCCTTCGTGGCGTTCTTTCTGTTCTTCGAGGCGCTTCTTGAGCGTTTCCATCAACTCGTCCCAGCCCATGGCCTCAATGGCGGCTTTTTGCTCGGGCGTGAGTTCCTTTTTCAGGATTTGCTCGAGCCAATCCAGCGGAACTTCCTTGGTGAAGTCGGTGAGCATTTCCACACCCTTGAAATAGGCGCCAAAGGCTTTGTCGAACTTGTCGAAATGCTTTTCGTCCTTGACCAGGATGGTGCGGCTCAAGTGATAGAAATCGTCCATGCTGCAAGCGTCTGACGCCGGCCCCACCACATTGGCCTGCAGGGCTTCGAGCAGCGTGAGGTACTCCCGCACCGAGACCGGGACCTTGGCGGCGCGCAGGGTGTAGAAGAAGTCGATCAGCATGGCGAGGCGTGTCTTATGCGTGCTTGTTGAGCATGTAGAGCAGCTGCGCCTTGGCTTCGGGCCATTCGCCAGCCGTCATGCTGTACATGACGGTATCACGTATGGTGCCATCGCGTCTGGCGGCGTGGCCCCGAATGACGCCATCTTTTCTGGCGCCCAGACGTTCGATGGCGCGCTGGGAGGCAAAGTTGAAGTTGTCGGTGCGCCAGCCCACCACGCGGCACTCAAGGCTCTCAAATGCATGGGTCAGCAGCATCAACTTGCAGCTGGTGTTGACGTGTGTGCGTTGCACGCTTTGGGCGTACCACGTCCAGCCAATTTCCACACGCGAAATGGCCGGGACGATGTCGTGATAACTGGTGCAGCCCAGGACGCGACCGGAGGCGTCCTCCACCACGGCAAACGCAAACCGGTGTCCTTCTTGTCGCATTTGCAAGGCTGACTCAATGTAGGCGCGCGTGTTTTCGGGCTCTGGGACCGAGGTGATGCGCAGCTTCCACAACTGTCCATCTGCAGCGGCCTGGCGCAGACCGTTTTCATGCTCCAGACCCAAGGGCTCGAGCCGCACACCGCGATGGCGCAAGACAACCGGTTCGACAGGTTTCATCGGTTGCGCTGGTTCATGAAGACCAGCTTTTCAAACAAAGTGACGTCTTGCTCGTTCTTGAGCAGCGCTCCTACCAATGGAGGAACCGAGACTTTCTGGTCCGCACTTTGCAGGGCTTCGAGCGGAATATCTTCGGCCACCAACAGTTTCAGCCAGTCGAGCAGTTCGCTGGTCGAGGGCTTTTTCTTCAGGCCGGGGAGGTTGCGCACGTCGTAGAAAGTCTTGAGCGCCACGGCCAGCAGGTCTTGCTTGAGGGTGGGGAAGTGCACGTCCACGATCTGGCGCATCGTGTCCGCTTCGGGGAACTTGATGTAGTGAAAGAAGCAGCGACGCAGAAAGGCGTCAGGCAACTCTTTTTCGTTGTTGGAGGTGATGAACACCAGCGGCCGGGTTTTGGCCTTGATGAGCTGACGCGTTTCGTAGCAGTAGAACTCCATGCGGTCGATTTCGCGCAGCAGGTCGTTGGGGAATTCAATGTCGGCCTTGTCGATCTCGTCGATCAGGATCGCGACGGGCACTTCGGACGTGAAGGCTTGCCAAAGGACGCCTTTCACGATGTAGTTTTCGATGTCCTTGACCCGTTCGTCGCCCAGCTGGCTGTCGCGCAGACGGCTGACAGCGTCGTATTCATACAAACCCTGCTGGGCCTTCGTGGTGGACTTGATGTGCCACTGAAGCAGGGGCAGGTTCAGGGCTTGTGAGACCTCTTCGGCCAGCATGGTCTTGCCGGTGCCGGGTTCGCCCTTGACCAGCAGTGGGCGTTTGAGGGTGATGGCTGCGTTGACGGCCAGCATCAGGTCTTGTGTGGCAACGTAATTTTCGGAACCTTGAAACTTCATGTTGTGGACTTTTCAATACAAGGGAAACTGCCTGTCAGGATTATGAGGCCCGGGTCTATATAATCCGCAGTTGATTTTTATCAATCATTCAGGATTGTCCAAGCAATGAACAAGCTGCTGACCTCGATGTTGTCTTTTGCTGTCGCTTCGGTGATGGCCGTTTCCGCCCAAGCCCAGGAAGTCAAGGGCGATGCCAAGGCTGCCGAAGCCAAGATCGCCATGTGCATTGGCTGTCACGGCATTCCGGGGTACCAGTCCAGCTTTCCCGAGGTGTACCGCGTGCCCAAAATTTCGGGTCAGAACGCCAAGTACATTGTTGCTGCCCTGACAGCCTACAAAAAAGGCGAGCGCAAGCACCAAACCATGCGCGGCATTGCCGACAGCCTGAGCGAGCAGGACATTGCGGACATTGCCGCCTACTATGAGCAGCACGGCAAGACCGAGGCTGTGACCGCTGCTCCAACGGCTGCTAACGAGAAAGTGACTGCTTTGCTGCAAAAAGGCGCTTGCGTGTCGTGTCACGGTGCCAACTTCAGCCAGCCGCTGGACCCCAGCTACCCCAAGATTGCTGGCCAACACAAAGACTATCTGTTTGTAGCCCTCAAGAGCTACAAGGTGGAAAACCAGTCCACCTGGGGCCGCAGTAACGGCATCATGGGTGGTATTGCCAAGCAATATTCCAATGCTGAACTCAAGGCACTGTCCGAGTACATTGCGGCCCAGCAAGGCGAACTCAAGACTATTGCCCAGTCCAAGTTCCGCTGATCAGCTGATTGCATCAATACCTGTCAAAAGGCCCGCGATAGCGGGCCTTTTGCATTCCAGGTGGGGTACTCAATCCCGGGTTGCGTGGCGTTGTACGCAGTCGATGTACACACCGCCATCGGGCATACGGCCTGAGCGCTGGCTTTCAAACACCATACGCCCCAGGCACTCCATGGTGCGGTGATGCGCCTCGTGCAGTGAGTTGAGTTTGTGGCTGAGCAGTTCCACCGCCTGGCGGATACCGCGGGGCTGGTCGATGCTGCATTGTTCGCTGATGGACAGGTGCATGGACAAATGCAGAAAAGGGTTTTCGCGCGCAGGGTCTGCTTCGTGCATGCGGGCCAGGGCGGCGTCCACATCCGAGAGCTCGGCGTGAAACTCCGGGTGCTCGTCGATCCACTGGCTCACCAGCATTTCCATGGGTTCCAGCGTCGCAGAGCTGCGGGCTTTGGCATACACGCCGCAAAAAAAACGGCGGACATCGGCTTGGGAGGGTTGGATCAGCATGATGTTGAGATCATAATTCCCGACCAATCGGTCGGGTAATTAACCGAAATGAAAAATATGCAACATAATGCATGTTTTGCTGTAACCCTTTGCACAACGCGATACAACCATGAACCAAGCTCTGATTTGCGATGCCATCCGTACCCCCTTTGGTCGTTACGGCGGCGCACTGTCCGGTGTCCGTGCTGATGACCTGGGCGCTGTTCCGATTGCTGCCCTGATGGCTCGCAACCCGCAAGTGGACTGGAACGCAGTGGACGATGTGCTCTACGGTTGTGCCAACCAGGCGGGCGAGGACAACCGCAACGTGGCGCGCATGAGTGCGCTGCTGGCGGGCTTGCCGATGGACGTTCCTGGCGGCACCCTCAATCGTCTGTGCGGTTCCGGTCTGGATGCGGTCGGTTCAGCTGCGCGCGCCATCAAGGCGGGCGAAGCTGGTCTGATGATTGCAGGTGGCGTGGAGAGCATGAGCCGTGCGCCTTTTGTCATGCCCAAGGCTGAGAGTGCGTTTTCGCGTAGCAATGCGGTGTACGACACCACCATTGGCTGGCGCTTTGTCAATAAACTGATGAAGGCGCAGTACGGTGTGGACTCCATGCCTGAGACGGCCGAGAACGTGGCCGTCGACTTCAAGATCGAGCGCGAAGCGCAAGACCTGATGGCCTACAACAGCCAGCTGCGCGCGGCGGCTGCCATTCGCGATGGGCACCTGGCTCGCGAAATTTGCCCGGTGAGCATTGCGCAGAAAAAGGGTGATGCCATCGTGGTCGATACCGACGAGCATCCCCGTGCTACCACCCTCGAGGCCTTGGCCAAACTCAAAGGGGTTGTGCGTCCGGAAGGCAGCGTGACCGCCGGTAACGCTTCCGGTGTGAACGATGGCGCTTGCGCGCTGCTGCTGGCCGACGAAGCCAGCGCCGCCAAATACGGTTTGAAGCCCCGTGCCCGTGTGGTCGGCATGGCGACCGCAGGCGTGGCGCCGCGCATCATGGGCATCGGCCCCGCACCCGCCACGCAAAAGGTGTTGGCGCAAACCGGCCTTACGCTGGCGCAGATGGATGTGATCGAGCTCAACGAAGCCTTTGCTGCGCAAGGTCTGGCGGTGCTGCGCATGTTGGGGCTTCAGGATGACGATGCACGCGTCAATGCCTGGGGTGGCGCGATTGCCTTAGGTCATCCGCTGGGCGCCAGTGGTGCGCGTCTGGCCACCACCGCCATCAACCGCTTGCACACCACGGGAGGCCGCTATGCCCTGTGCACCATGTGCATTGGCGTGGGCCAGGGCATTGCGCTGATTCTCGAGCGCGTTTAAGGGCGCTCTGTACGCTGGGGCCAAATGAAAGACAGAGGCTGCTGGCGCATGCGACTCCAAAGCGCTTTGCGAATGCGGCTACGGTCTTCTGTGCCGATGCTTTGCGCGGTCAGGGCAATGCGAAACGCCAGGTAGAAACTCACACTCAAATTGAGGGGGCCGATGATGAGCAGACCCGCCAGGGCCCACCAGAAATCAGCCGACTGAAACACGGGCCAGCCCAGTGTCCAGGCTGCCGCCGTCAGTTGCCCGGCGGACAGGGTGACGTGGCGAACCTGCATACCCACACCGAAAAAGTCTAGGAAGGCGGGCGTCAGGCCCAGCAGCAGGCCCAGCGAAATATTCGCTGCCAGACTGGAAACGTGGGTCATGAGGTAGTCGCCCAGGCGCTCGGCCCGGTGCGCACCCAGAAAGTGACGCAAGCGGGGGTGATAGCGAATGGCCGAGTGCAGTTTGTTGAGCACAAAAGCGTTTTCTACCCAGCCCGCAATCATGCTTGAGACAAACAGCAAGACGCCCGTGAATGCAGCGAAGAAAGCGGTCGGGCCCAAGAGATGCAGGTCGTGCAAAACGTGCCAGGCCGTTTCAGTGCTGACCATGGCCGGTGTGCCAAAGGCCCCCAGCAGGCCGCTCAGGAGCGCGACCACGGGAATGACGGCCAGCACGTTGCCGGAAATGGCTGCCGCCTGCGAGCGGATGAGGTGTGAGATCTCGTCCACAAAGCCTTGCACTCCACCTCGCTCTTCGATGTGTTTGAGCTTGTGGGCCATGGCCGGCGCTGTCACGGCGGGCTGCTTGGTCGCAACCGTCCAATGCAAAGCCATGATGATGACAAACCAAAGGGCGTAATTCAGGCCGGTGCTCAGGCCCAGCCAAAACGACGACAAATCAAGTTCGTGCAAACCAAATTTACTCCAGGTGGCCAGCCCAAGAATGGCGCCACCGCCAGTGGCGGCGCCCAGCATACCCAGGTACTCGCGCAGGTTTCGGGTGATGTAATGCTCGCCACTTTCGGCACTGCGTTCGACCATTTTTTCGGCCAGCATATGGCTGTTGGCGCGCCAGAGGTGGCGCACGCTTCGTGCCTCATGGCTTTGTTGCACCACTTGTGCCAGCAGCTCCAGCATCGCGGGCACGCGTTCGCGGGCCATGAGCACGTCGATCAGTTGCTTGCTGCGGATAACGCGCCGGCGCATCTGGCGCAACTGAAACACGATACCGACCGAGATGCCGTTTTCCTGCAGGTGGCATACACGGTGTAGGCCGCATTGCGGCAGGCGTCCAGCTGCTGTCGCAAGCTGTCGGCGGCCAAAGCACTGGCGGCGGAGTCCACGCCGTGCTCGGCGATGGCGGTGCGCAACTGTTGCAGCACCGGGTTGAGCTCATGAAATGCGCGTCGTGACTGTGCGTCTTCGGACATGCGTGAACGCACTTCTGCGGCAAAACCTGCTGCGTTGATCTGACTGATGCAGTAGGTCAATCCGTCAAGCAGCAGCGAGTCCAAAGTCGCAGACGCAGGCTCCAGGTTCTGGGGAAGTTCCAGCAGATGCTTCAGGCGGTTCTGTGTGTCTTCGGGTATTTGGCTGAGCCAGCGCGAGTCATGTGGGCTGGGACGCAGGAAATCGAACAGGGCGTCGAGCTGTCGGGTGTCGGGGGTGGCGGGAAACCATTTTCCGCGGATGCGGCGAATCAATTCGCTCCAGAACGCTTGCCGCGAGGCGAGGCCAAGGTCGGCCAACAAGGCTGTGGCATCGGTGCTGGTGACAAAGCTGTGCCACCAGTTTTGCCACGCATGTAACAGCACGGGGTCATTGGCAATGGCCAGCGTCAGCCGGTCCAGCCGTTGCAGGCTGGTATGGACTTGTTGCTCTCGCCCGCTGATCCAGTGCCAGACCTCGTGCAGCCACAGGTGCCGCTCGGCCAGATTTTGTGGCTCTTGCAGACGTTGGAGCAGTTGAGGCAGGTGATCCTTGGGCATGTGCAGCTGGCGAAGCATGAGGTGAATGGCAGGAGCTTTGGACCTTAACCGATTTCACATGCCCCGCCCTCTGGCGGGCTATCGAGTGCTCAGGCAGCGCCGGCAAATCCGTTTTGGCGCCAGGCTTCAAAGACGGTCACAGCCACCGCGTTGGACAGGTTCAGGCTGCGTTGGGTGGGCAGCATCGGCAGCCGAATGCATTGCTCGGGCGGAAAAGTTTCGCGCTGTGCTTCGCTCAGGCCGCGACTTTCAGGACCAAACACGAACCAGTCGCCGGGCTTGAACGACGTTTGATGCAAAGGGGTGCTGGCCTTGGTGGTCATGATGAACACGCGTGAGTTGTGGGGCTGCGCGTGCGCCAGCCAGTCAGTCCACGACGCGTGGTGCAGCACGCTGGCGTACTCGTGGTAATCCAGCCCGGCTCGGCGCATGAGTTTGTCTTCCATCGAAAAGCCCAGCGGTTCGATCAGGTGCAGATGGCAGCCTGTGTTGGCGGCCAGTCGAATGATGTTGCCGGTGTTCGGCGGGATTTCGGGTTCGACCAGAACAATATTGAACATGGCGCGTATTGTGACGACTTGTGCGCGACTTTTAAGTGGCTTCTACGCCAACTCGTCTGGTGCCGACCGACTCAGGCGCGTGCAAACACCAGTGCGCTGACCGATCGTGCACCCGCCTGGCGCAGCAGGCCTGCGGCCTGGCGCAAGGTGGTGCCGGTAGTCATCACGTCATCGATCAGGACGATGCGTTTGCCCAGGATAGAGGGATGCACCATGGGGTCCAGGGCAAAGGCCTGGTCCAGATTGTGCAAGCGCTCGTTGCGAGGCAGGTGGCTTTGTGCCTCGGTGTGCCTCAGACGTTGCAGCCATTGTGTTTGCATTTTTTCCTTGGCCAGGTGGCGGGCCAGCAAGACCGATTGGTTAAACCCGCGTTCGGCCAGACGTTCGCCCGACACAGGAATGGGAACCACGACATCACACGACTCCAGGAGCAACTCTGCGCCAGGTGTATGCCGCATCAACAAGGCCAGACTTTTGGCCCACGCTGGTTGGGCGCTGAATTTGAAATCCACCATCACCTTGGGCCAGGGCCAGTCGTAGCTGACGCTGGCAATGCAGTAGTCCAGTGCGGGTGTGTCGGTTTGACAGTCTGTGCAGATGCGTTGGCCGGTAAGAACAGGCAGGGCGCAGTGTTTGCAACGCAGACGGGGCTGTGCAAAAGTACTCACGCAGGTCTCGCACAGCACATCGGGACCCCAGCTGTTGCAGATGGCGCAATGGGTGGGCCAGCGCTGTGCTCGCCAAAGGTTTTGCAGCTGGGTCCAGGGCCATTTCATGCGGACTCAATATACTTCGAGGCCGCTGTGCCTACAAGCTGTTTGCCCGAGCCTGATGCTGGATTTGCCATGACCGATGTCACCCCTCCCTCCATGGATGCTGTTGCTGCCCGCCGTTGGCAGGCCAGCGTACCTGCGCAGGTGCCGCCTGTTTCGCCCTGGCTGCACGAGGAGGTGGCGCGTCGCATGATGGAGCGACTGGACATCATCACCACCCAGCCCCAGCAGTGGGCGCACTGGCAGCCAGTGCGTGGTGGCTGGCAGGCGCACCAGGCACTGCATGAGCGATACCCCCAGGCGCAGACATGGCTGGTGCCCGGTTCCAGTGCAGAAGAAGCCGTCTTGAGCAAAAGCGTTCAGAGACCTTGGTGGAAGGTGTGGGGCCAACAGGACCAGTCGGTGGGTACGCCCACAGCAGGCGCAGTACAAATGGTGTGGGCCAATATGGCCTTGCATCAGCAGCCACGACCACAGGAGCTGATGGCGCAGTGGCATCAAGCGTTGGCGGTGGATGGGTTCCTGATGTTTTCCTGTCTGGGCCCCGACACTTTGCGTGAGCTGCGTGATGTGTACGGCACCAACGGGTGGTCGCAGCCGATGCACGAGTTGACCGACATGCACGATTGGGGCGACATGCTGGTGCAGGCGGGTTTCGCAGAGCCGGTGATGGACATGGAGCGCATCACCCTGACGTTTGAGACGCCAGAGCGCCTGGTGCAGGAGCTGCGCGAACTGGGGCGCAATATGGCTGTGGGGCGTGACAAGACGGTGCACGGACGTGCCTGGCACGGACAATGGCTACTGGCTTTGAGCCAGCTGGCGCAGCCCCGGCATGGTGGAAAACTGGGCTTGACCTTTGAGATTGTGTATGGACACGCCTTCAAGCCTGCGCCTCGGCATCGAGTGGCCCAGGAGACGGGCATCGATCTGTTTGAGATGCGTCAAATGTTGCGCGGGTCCGTCAAAGATCGTTCCGTTGGTTGAGAAATATCAAAACCCTGCCCAACTCAGGTAAAATCCAGCGCAATTTCGACCATTCTGTGCACGTGTAACGTGCATGAAATTCAGAAAAGTTGACGCATGTCAAGTTCGGGATTCCGGTTTGCACAGGTGTCGGGGCCCAGTATTGATTGGCGCTTGCGACGCAATTGTTCGGTGACACCAGCACAACTGGCGTCTTTTTACGGGCTGCTGTGTCTGGTCTCTTTGGGTATTGGCCTGTTTTTCTGGTCTCAAGGTGCACCCATTGTTTTGGGTTTTGCCGGGCTGGATCTGCTGGTGGTAGGCGTGGCTTTTCTGATGTATGCGCGGCACGCAACAGATGGTGAGTGGATTTCACTGCAGGGCGCAAGCCTGGTGGTGGAGCGGGAAACTGCAGGACGCCTTGAGCGCACGGAGTTTGAACGTCAATGGGTTCGCATCGAGCCCGCGGCAGGAAAACACGGTTTGATTGCAGTTTCGAGTCGGGGTCGGACGGTCGAGGTGGGGCGTTTTGTGCGGCCCGAGATGCGTCAGATTCTGGCAGGAGAGATCAGGCAGGCATTGCGCGCAGCGTGATTGTTTTGCTCGTAGTGTGTGGGTTCAACCGAGACTTGGAAGTAAGAAAACATGAAAATCATTTCCAGTAAATTGGCTTCGCAGCTGTCCCGCGTGGGCGTCCTGTCTGCCACGCTGCTGGCCACTGCGGCCCATGCTGTCAACGACTTGCCGGGTGGTCCTGCGGTCAATCAGCTCAATTTCGCGCCTCCTGTGACCAAGATTGCCCAAGAGCAGCACTGGTTGCACTGGATGATGCTGATCATCTGCACGGTGGTGTTCATTGCGGTGTTTTCCGTGATGTTCTATTCCATCTGGAAACACCGCAAATCGGTGGGTCACAAGCCCGCCAGCTTCACAGAATCGATCACGGTCGAAATCTTGTGGACTGCTGTGCCTTTCCTGATTGTGATCCTGATGGCCTTGCCTGCAACCAAGGTTCTCGTGGCGCAGAAAGACACAACCAATGCGGATCTGACCGTCAAGGTGACGGGCTACCAGTGGAAGTGGGGATATGACTACATCAAAGGCGAGGGTGAAGGCCTGAGCTACATCTCCACGCTGGATTCCTCCCACCGAGCCATGTCGGACGCTGGCAAACCTGCAGGCGATAACTACCTGCTGAAAGTGGATAACCCCTTGGTGGTTCCTGTTGGGCAAAAAATTCGTGTCATCACGACTGCCAATGATGTGATTCACGCATTCATGGTGCCTGCTTTCGGCATCAAGCAAGATGCGATCCCGGGTTTTGTACGTGATACCTGGTTCCGCGCCGAGCAAACTGGCGACTTTTACGGACAGTGCGCTGAGCTGTGCGGTAAAGAGCACGCCTATATGCCCATTCACGTGAAAGTGCTGTCCGCACAGGATTACACCGCTTGGGTGGCTGCCGAGAAGAAAAAACTGGCTGCCAAGATGGATGACCCCAGCCGAGTCTGGAACCTGGACGATCTGGTCAAGCGCGGCGAGAAGGTTTACGCTGCCAACTGTGCAGCTTGCCACCAGGCCAACGGCAAGGGCGCAGGCCCGATCAAGGCGGTTGATGGCTCGTCGGTGGTTCTGGATGCCGACAAGAGCAAGCAAATTGCTGTGTTGCTCAACGGACAGGCCAATGGTGCCATGCCAGCCTGGAAACAGTTGTCGGATACCGACATTGCTGCTGTGATCACCTACACCAAAAACAACTGGTCCAACAAGACTGGGCAGATCGTGCAGCCGGCTGAAGTTCTGGCCGCTCGTAAGTAAGTCAGTACCGCATTAATTTAAAGAGGAAATCAAGATGAGTGCCGTTCTCGACCATCACGATCACGCCCACGATGATCATGGGCATGCACCTGCCGGCTGGCGCCGTTGGGTTTACGCAACCAACCACAAAGACATCGGTACCCTGTATTTGCTGTTCAGTTTTGCGATGTTGATGATCGGGGGCGTACTGGCTCTGCTGATCCGTGCGGAACTGTTCCAGCCGGGCTTGCAGGTTGTCAATCCGGAGTTGTTCAACCAATTCACCACCATGCACGGCATCATCATGGTGTTCGGTGCCATCATGCCTGCGTTCGTTGGTTTCGCGAACTGGATGCTGCCCTTGCAAGTGGGCGCTTCCGACATGGCATTCGCCCGCATGAATAACTTCAGCTTCTGGCTGATGATTCCTGCTGGCCTGATGTTGGTGGCGTCTTTCTTCATGCCTGGCGGCGCTCCTGCTGCCGGCTGGACACTGTATGCGCCCCTGACGCTGCAGATGGGCCCTTCCATGGACGCTGGTATTTTTGCCATGCACATCCTGGGTGCTTCGTCCATCATGGGCTCGATCAACATCATCGTGACCATCCTGAACATGCGCGCGCCTGGTATGACCTTGATGAAGATGCCGATGTTCGCCTGGACCTGGCTGATCACCGCCTATCTGCTGATCGCGGTGATGCCTGTGCTGGCTGGCGCCATCACCATGACGCTGACCGATCGCCACTTTGGTACCAGCTTCTTCAATCCCGCTGGCGGTGGTGACCCGGTCATGTACCAGCACATTTTCTGGTTCTTTGGCCACCCTGAGGTGTACATCATGATCTTGCCGGCTTTCGGCATCATCAGCCAGATCGTGCCCGCTTTCTCGCGCAAGAAATTGTTTGGCTATGCATCCATGGTGTATGCCACTTCTTCGATTGCCCTCTTGTCCTTCATCGTTTGGGCGCACCACATGTTCACCACCGGCATGCCGGTGACCGGACAGTTGTTCTTCATGTACGCCACGATGCTGATCGCGGTGCCTACTGCTGTGAAGATCTTCAACTGGATTGCCACCATGTGGCGTGGCTCCATGACCTTTGAAACCCCCATGCTGTTTGCTGTGGGCTTCATCTTCGTGTTCACGATGGGTGGTTTCACCGGTCTGATGCTGTCGATGGCACCTATCGACATCCAGATGCAGGACACTTACTACGTGGTGGCTCACTTCCACTACGTCCTGGTGGCCGGTTCCTTGTTCGCCCTGTTCGCTGGCTTCTACTACTGGGCTCCCAAGTGGACCGGTGTGATGTACAGCGAAGGCCGCGGCAAGCTGCACTTCTGGTGGTCGCTGATTTCTTTCAACGTCACTTTCTTCCCGATGCACTTCCTGGGGCTGGCTGGCATGCCCCGTCGTTATGCCGACTACCCGATGCAGTTCACTGACTTCAACATGATTGCTTCAGTGGGCGCGTTCTTCTTCGGCTTTGCACAGGTGTACTTCTTCCTGTTCATCGTTTTGCCTGCAATGCGTGGCAAGGGTGAAAAGGCTCCCCAGAAGCCTTGGGAAGCGGCAGAAGGTCTGGAGTGGGAAGTCCCATCCCCAGCGCCTTTCCACACCTTCGAAAATCCACCCAAGCTGGATGCGACGGCAACCCGCGTGATCGGTTGATTCAAGCATGGCCATGACACCTCAACAAAAGAAAAGCAACCTTCGCCTGGCGTTGATCCTGGTGTCGGTTGCCGTGGCCATACTTGTCGGGTTCGTAGCCAAGTTGGTCTTGTTGCAACCTTGAGTCTGCCAAATGAATCTGCGCAGTGAAAACCTGAAGATGGTGAGCAAACTGGTGGTCATTACTGCCGGTATGTTCTGCTTCGGGTATGCGCTGATCCCGATTTACAAGCACATTTGCGACATAACAGGCATCAATATATTGTCGCTTTCCGAGCGCATGGTGCCTGGTAACGGTGCTGGGCCTGCAGCATCCAAGCAGCCAGCAAACACACAAGTTGATCGCAGCCGTACCATCACGGTTGAGTTCGATGCCAATGCTCGCGGGCCTTGGGAATTCAAGCCAGAGCAGCGTTCCATTCAGGTCCATCCTGGTGAGCTCAATACTGTCATGTATGAGTTTCAAAACGTGCAGAACCGGCGAATGGCTGCACAAGCCATTCCAAGTTATGCGCCACATCAGGCGGCCAGCCACTTCAACAAGCTTGAATGTTTTTGTTTCAATCAGTACGTCCTGGAGCCAGGTGAAAAGAAGCGCTGGCCTGTGACATTTGTGATTGATCCGAAACTTTCCAAAGATGTATCCACGATCACGCTGTCCTACACCTTCTTCGAGGTAGGTGGTAAGACACCCCCCGCTCCAGTGGTCTCGAGAGGGCTGACGCCAATGGAGTCTGGGTCATGAGTAGCGCGCGTAAAGGTTCTGTGATCCGCACTGTCCAAGCCGTGCTGTGGTCCTTTTTTGGTGTTCGCAAAAATACGGACTACCAAAAAGATATTGAGAAGCTCAATCCGTTCCACATTCTTGGTGTTGGTATTGCAGCAGTTTTTTTGTTTGTACTGGGGTTAATTGCCTTGGTCAATTGGGTCGTGGTTTCACCCGCGGCTCTTTAATCCAGGATTCGAGTTCGAAAGAAAAGAGAGCAGGAGTCAGTATGAGTTCTTCAGCACACGGCACAACGCCTTATTATTTTGTTCCGCATGAGTCTCGCCATCCTGTGATGGCGGCCATTGGCTTGTTCTTCGTCATTCTCGGGGCAGGACAGTGGATCAATGGCTCTGGCTGGGGCATGTATGCCCTGTTCTTTGGACTGATCTGGTGGCTGACGGTTCTGTACCAATGGTTCAAGGACTCGATCGCCGAAAGCGAAGGCGGCCAATACAGCCGCAAGATTGATCTGTCTTACCGTTGGAGCATGACGTGGTTCATCTTCTCGGAAGTCATGTTCTTCGGTGCGTTTTTTACAGCACTGTGGTGGGCCCGGACGCACTCCGTACCTGCGCTCGGTTCTCTGGACAATGCACTTCTGTGGCCTGACTTCAAAGCCATCTGGCCCACCCTGGCGACGGGCGTGACCGCTTCCCCGGCGGGCATTGTCGAGCCCTTCCAGACCATGACCCCGTTCTGGTTGCCCACCATCAACACCGCCTTGCTGTTGACCTCTGGCGCCACGCTGACGGTCGCTCACCACGCCTTGCAGCACGGTGATCGCGCCAAGACCATTCGTTTCATGTGGATGACGGTGCTGCTGGGTGTCGTGTTCCTGTTCGTTCAAGGCTACGAGTACTACCATGCCTGGACCGGTATGAACCTCAAGCTGTCTTCTGGCGTGTATGGCTCTACCTTCTACATGCTGACGGGTTTCCACGGCTTCCACGTGCTTGTGGGCATGTTGATGCTGCTGTTCATCACCCTGCGCCTGCAAAAGGGTCACTTCACCACCGAGCGTCACTTCGGTTTTGAAGGTGCCGCCTGGTACTGGCACTTTGTGGACGTGGTCTGGCTGGGCTTGTATATCCTGGTGTACTGGATGTAAGGTCTTGCAGCCGGCAACAAAAAAGCGCCTAAGGGCGCTTTTTTGTTGGTTGGGGATTTCTCGACTTATGCGCCTACGGGAATGCCTGTGGGTTGAACCCAGCCCATTTTCCAGGCCAGCAAAATACATAAAAACAGGACGATGGAAAAACCCACCCGCATGGCCAATGCGCGAACCATATTGCCTTTGGGGGCGGATGGTTGATCGGTGTTGTTGGGCGAGCCCTTCATCATGTAGACCAGGGCAGACGCTAAACTGATCAGGATGGCTGCAAAAGCCAGTGCGACAAGAATTTTCATGGAGTGATTATCAGGTGAGTTTCTCATCCTCGACAAGCCGCAAGTGGCTAGTGCTGCTGGCGGCCGTGCTTGCGGCCCTTGTGACCACATCCATGGGCATGTGGCAGCTGGACCGCGCCTCGCAGAAAGAGGCCGTGATCATGGCACGCCAGGCCATGCAGGCCATGGCGCCCCTGGATCTGTCCAGCATGGGGGGGGCGAACGATAGCGAGGCCAACCGTCAGGGCATGATCTACAGAAAAGTCGTTTTGCGTGGACAGTGGCTGGCCAAGAACACGGTGTATCTGGACAACCGCCAAATGCGTGGGCGTCCTGGTTTCTACGTCGTCACGCCGTTCAAGCTGGCCGATAGCAACGCCATGGTGTTGGTGCAGCGCGGTTGGGTGGCACGGGATGCGCAACAGCACGACCGTGTACCGGAGATACCCACTCCCACGCAAGAGCAGCTGATAGAGGGGGTGTTGGCCCCTTGGCCTTCAAGGATGTTCGAGCTCGATGGCAGTGGCGTTGGACAGATACGGCAAAATCTGGACTTGGCCGCTTATACGCAGGAAACGGGACTTCCCTTGCTGGAAATCAGTGTGCAGCAGACTGCACCGACTGAGCCCGCTTTGTTGCGTGAATGGCCGCAACCAGCCAGCGGTGTTGAAAAACACTACGGCTATGCTTTTCAGTGGTTTGGGCTGACAGCCCTGATCGCCTTTCTTTATGTCTGGTTTCAAATTGTCAAACCCCGTCGAAAACAACTCGCTCGTTGACGCGCCTTTGGGCATGACCGTGCACAGCCTGCCTGCGCCCGCAGAGGTGGCTGATGCAGATGCGCACCGCACGCGTCGAGGACGTGTCTTTATGTTGATGGTGTTGTTGCTGTGTGCAGCGCCCGTCATTGCTTCGTATTTCACCTACTATGTGGTGAGACCAACGGGTGGGCGCAATTTCGGCGAGCTGATTCAGCCAGCCTTGCCCATGCCGACAGTGCAAGCCGTCCAGCTCGATGGTCAAATCGTGCCCTTGCAAAAGCTGCGTGGGCAGTGGTTGCTGGTCACAGTGGCGCCAGCTGCCTGCGACAAGGTTTGCGAAAACAACTTATATTTCCAGCGACAGCTGCGTGAAACCCAGGGCAAGGAAAAAGATCGGATCGATCGTGTCTGGCTGGTCACGGACGATGCGCCTGTTTCAGCAGCCTTGAGCGCGGGATTGCAGGGTGCACAGGTGCTGCGCGTGAGTCTTGATGCCTTGACTGCCTGGCTCAAGCCAGCGGCTGGCCAGGCGCTGGCTGATCACTTGTACGTCGTGGACCCCATGGGCAACTGGATGATGCGCTTCCCTGCCGGTATGGATGTGCAGATGGCCAGCAAGGCACGCCGAGATCTGGATCGCCTCATGCGAGCATCTGCCTCTTGGGACGAAGCCGGTCGTTGATCGGTCCATCGCGCGATTGCCATGCAAGTGCAGCTCTATAACCTCGAACCCGTGCTGGAAGTGATGGGCCTGGGCCTGCTGATTGCAGGCCTGCCGCTGGCGCTGTTCTGGCGCAGGCAGCGCCATGCCACGTCCTCGCAACGGCTCAAGGCGCTGACGCTGCTGATTCTGACCTTGACCTTTGAGCTGGTCCTGGTGGGGGCGTTTACCCGCCTGACCGACTCCGGTCTGGGTTGTCCGGATTGGCCGGGGTGCTACGGTCAGGCCAGCCCGCTGGGGGCACACCTCGAGATTTCTGCTGCACAGCAGGCCATGCCCACAGGCCCGGTGACCCACAGCAAAGCCTGGATTGAAATGGTTCACCGCTACCTGGCCACCAGTGTGGGGGTGTTGATCATTGTGCTCACGGTCTGGACCTGGCAAGTCTGGCGTCGTGAACGGGAACTGGCGGTGCATCCCGTCTGGCCGACGATCACCCTGGTGTGGGTGTGTTTGCAGGGCGCGTTTGGGGCCTTGACCGTCACCATGAAACTCTTTCCCGCGATCGTGACCCTGCATTTGTTGCTGGCCTTGGGTCTGCTGGTGTTGCTGATGGCGCAAGCCATCCGCTACAGCGGCTGGCAGGAGATTGCGCTGTCTGCTGGCTTACGTTGTGGTGTGCAGGCTGTCACGGCCCTGCTGATGGTGCAAATTGCTTTGGGCGGCTGGGTCAGCACCAACTACGCGGTACTGGCCTGCCAGGACTTCCCGCTTTGCCAGGGCAGCGTGTGGCCACAGATGGACTGGCAGGGCTTTGAGCTCTGGCGCGAGCTAGGCCATACCGCTGCGGGCGAGTTGTTGCCATTTTCGGCGCTGGTCAGCATCCATGTGGTTCATCGCACCATGGCCTGGCTGGTTCTGGCGGCCTTGTTGATCCTGGGCTGGCGTTTGCTGCGCGTGTCGCCATTGACCAAAGCTGCGCGCTTGTTGCTGGCCTTGACGCTGTTGCAGCTGCTCACCGGCATGTCCAACGTGGTGCTGGACTGGCCCCTGGTGGCTGCGTTGCTGCACACCGGTGGCGCCAGTGCACTCTTGCTCACGCTGGTCTGGATGTGGGCACGCTCCCACCCTCAGGCTGCTTCCTTATCCTCCGCTGCGGGCGCGTTGCCCGCAGCCTCTGCAAAGTCCGTCGCATGACCTCTGCAACTGCATTTCCCATGGGCAGCCTCTGGCAACAGTATTACGCCCTGACCAAGCCCCGCGTGGTCCAACTTATTGTGTTTTGTGCCCTCATTGGCATGGTGCTGGGCGTGCCAGGCTTGCCCGATGGCTCCCAGCTGATGCTCGGCCTGTGGGGGTGTGTCGGTATCTGGCTGGTGGCGGGCGCGGCCGCTGCGTTCAACTGCCTGGTTGAAAAATCCATTGACGCCAAAATGAAGCGCACTGCCTGGCGCCCCACCGCGCGTGGCGTGCTCAGTGACCGGCAGGCCTTGGTGTTTTCCGCCGTCCTGTGTGCAATGGGCTCGGTCATTTTGTATGTGCTGGTCAATCCCTTGACCATGTGGCTGACGTTTGCCACCTTTGTCGGTTACGCCATCATCTACACCGTCATCCTCAAACCGCTGACGCCGCAAAACATCGTGATTGGCGGAGCCAGTGGCGCCATGCCCCCGGTGCTGGGCTGGGCGGCAATGAAAGGGGAGTTAACGCACGATGCTTGGATTCTGTGTCTGATCATCTTCCTTTGGACGCCGCCGCACTTTTGGGCACTGGCGTTGTACCGTGTTGAGGACTACCGCAAATCTGGCTTGCCTATGTTGCCTGTGACACACGGAAACAAATTCACCCGTTTACAGATCCTTCTCTACACTTTTCTTTTGTTTGCTGCTTGCTTGTTGCCATTTATTACCGGTATGAGCAGCTGGCTTTACCTGTTTTTTGCGGTGGTGCTCAACATCGGTTTCATCGGCTACGCCGTGGCTTTGTGGCGCAAATATTCAGATGAACTGGCGCGCAAGACTTTCCGCTTTTCCCTGATTCACCTGAGCGTGCTGTTCGCTGCACTCTTGGTGGACCACTACCTTTTTTGAGGTGACCCATGCATAAGCGACTATTGCTCAAGTCCGTGGCAGGTGCGTCTGCGCTGGCGCTCACTGGTGGCCTGCTGTCTGCTTGCAGCAAGGATGCTCCCGCCTTTCGTGGCGTGGACATCACGGGTGCTGACTACGCTCGCGACTTTGAACTGACCGATGCCCATGGCAAGGTGCGCACCCTCAAGGACTTTGCAGGCAAGGTCGTGATCGTGTTTTTTGGCTACACGCAGTGCCCCGATGTGTGCCCCACCTCCTTGCAGGAGCTGGCCGAAACGAAACGCCTGCTGGGCGCTGATGGTGACAAGCTTCAGGGCGTCTTCGTGACGGTGGATCCCGAGCGTGATACATCCGAATTGCTGGCGGCCTACATGGCCAACTTCGATGCCAGCTTTGTGGCGCTGCGGCCGACCCCAGAGCAGTTGCCCGAGGTGACCAAGGCCTTCAAGATTTACTACAAGAAAGTCCCGGGCCAGACCCCCACCAGCTACACCATGGACCATTCGGCCGGCAGCTATATGTATGACGCCAGCGGACGCGTACGGCTGTACAACCGCTATGCCAGTGGTGCGCCTGCCTTGGCCGCAGACGTCAAGCTCTTGCTCAAGGGGCCGTGAGTCCCGTCATGGCCCTGTAACCCGTGGCCGCAAGGTACGCGCACTTGCTTGAGCGCAAAGGCGCGTATCGCATCGCCTTGATTTCCCAAGAGGTGATGGGTGCCCTCAACGCCGGGGCGATTCCCACGTCCAACCTCAATGAATTTCTGGCCATCGACCTGCGGCAATTGTCGAGGGCCGTCGCCAAAGACATCGGGCTGGATCCTTTGCACGAGCGGCTGGAGGACACGCTGGCCATGCTCGGCAGCTTCAAGCCCATGAAGCGCAATGGATTGGTTGCGCACGCGCTGTACGACATGACCGCCCAAAGCATGGACCCGGATGCCGTGGCGCAACGGCTGGTGATCCACCCGAGCGATGTGGCTCGCTGCTGGGCCAGCGACTGGGTGCGCTGGACCTGCTGCAGCCCTGGGTGCACGATGCGGATGAAAACATCCGCCGCTTTGCCTGCGAACTGACGCGCCCCAAAGGGGTATGGTGTGCGCCGATCCGGGCGCTTCAAGCACAACCCGAGCGTGCCTTGCATCTTCTGGAGCCCTTGCGGGCAGACACCAGTCGCTACGTGCAGAACTCGGTGGCCAACTGACTCAACGATGCGTCCAAGACGCAGGGGCCCTGGGTAGAGTCCGTCTGCCAACGTTGGGAGCGCGAATCGCCCAGCGATGCGACCCGCTACATCGTGCGTCGCGCCCGTCGCACAATGGACACGACCTGATCAGTTCGGCTCAGCTCAGCTCAGCTCGATCTTCTGCTGGCGGATGATGTTGCTGACGAGGGTCAACAGTGCGTCAATCGGTTGATCTTATCGCTGTGGCAGACGCTATTGGGTAGCTGTCGCCCAAGTCCGTGACTGTCTCTACCCGACCCAGTACGGACTTTTGCATTCAAGAGTTGGGGGATATTAAATAACGGGAAAATCATAACGATCTTCTCTAAACAACTTTAAGCAAGCATCAACTACTTCAGCATCAAATAGCTTTCCTTTGCCATTTTCAACTTCCCGTAGGGCCGCATCTACACCAATTGCTGGACGATAAGGGCGAGCGTGAGACATTGCTTCAACAGTATCCGCTACGGCCAATATTCTCGCTTCTTTAATAATGCTGTCGCCTTTTAGCTTGTTGGGATAACCGCTGCCATCAAGCCGTTCGTGATGCTGATAGATGGTTTGTGCAAGCGGCCATTCAAAATTTATATTCTTGACAATATCAAAGCCTGTTTGTGCGTGACGATGCAACGCTTCAAGCTCAAATGATTCTAGTTTTATTGGCTTGCTTAATATTTCTGCTGGCACAGCAATCTTGCCAATATCGTGGATCAATGCGCTTAGCTTTAAGCCTTCAACTATATTTACTGGCATATTCATTTTCGTGGCAATTGCAACACACAGGTTGGCTACACGAAATTGATGTTTATAAGTGTAGGCATCCCTTGCTACGATGACTTTAGTGAGTGCATCCACAATTTGGTACATATTGAATGCTAATGCCTGTTCATAACGGATTAACGAACTTTCAGCATTCTTTCTGTCTGTAATGTCCCTAATATTGCACTGGATAACTCTATCGCCATTTACGCTATACACATTACTAACAAACTCCACGCTAATAATCTCGCCAGCCTTTGTGTGCAATGGTAAATCACTATATTTAATATAGCCATCCTTCTTCAATATGGCAAAAGCTTTAATGGAGGCATTTTTATCAACCATTGCGCCAATTTCCCATAGCTCCTTACCAAAAAGCTCCTCTTTTGGATAGCCAAGCATATCTATAAGATATGGATTTACATCTTGTATTTTTCCTGTTTCAAAATCCAATACCAAAATGCCATCTTGTGCTGTTTCAAACAAGCGTCTGTAACGAAGGTTTAGTTCTTGCGGGGTCTTTTCAGCGGTCATAGCCGATAGTCATCCCTCCCCGCTTGCTTGTCAAGCTAAGTCTCAATAGCTTTGGATACGCTAAAGACCGCCTCAGAATTCGATAGGGTTTGGCGACTCTAGTTGGCCGCATGCAGTCATACCCAAAGAATCGTCCAATCCTGTCTTGACGCTGATCCACACGCAGAAATACACATGAATGTGATAGACGACAGCTACTGAGTGGCGGTGGCAGAGTGACAAAAAACCCGGCCAAGGCCGGGTTCTTCAAAGTGTGCCAATGGTTCAGGCGTAGGCCGCCAGTGCCTTCTTCATTTTCTTCATGGCCGCCACTTCGATCTGACGGATGCGCTCGGCGCTGACGCCGTACTCGGCCGCCAGCTCGTGCAGGGTCATGCCGCCCGAGCCGTCGTCATTGACCTTGAGCCAGCGCTCTTGCACGATGCGGCGGCTGCGCTCGTCCAGGCTTTCCAGCGCGGCGATCAGTCCTTCGCTGGCCAAGGCATCGCGCTGACGCGCTTCGATCATGGCCGTGGGCTCGTCACTGGTTCGCGACAAATAAGCAATGGGTCCAAATGCCTGCTCGCCATCATCGCTGGGGGCCGGGTCCAGCAACACGTCACCACCGGACATGCGGGTTTCCATCTCCAGCACTTCTTCGCGCTTGACGTTCAGTTGGCTTGCAACCGCGTCCACCTCAGCAGGGGACAGGGTGTCGCGGTGCGTGCCTTCTTCCAGATCGGCCTTGAAGCCCTGCTTCATCGAGCGCAGGTTGAAGAAGAGTTTGCGCTGGGCCTTGGTCGTGGCGACCTTGACCATGCGCCAGTTCTTGAGGATGTACTCGTGGATTTCGGCCTTGATCCAGTGCAGGGCGTAGCTCACCAGGCGCACGCCCTGGTCGGGGTCGAAGCGCTTGACGGCCTTCATCAGGCCGACATTGCCTTCCTGGATCAGGTCGCCATGCGGCAGACCATAGCCCAGGTATTGGCGCGAGACGGACACCACCAGACGCAGGTGCGAGAGCACCAGCTTGCGGGCGGCTTCAAGGTCATCGTTGTTTTTGAGTTTGCGCGCCGCTTCCTGCTCTTCCTCAAGGGTGAGCAAAGGCATGCGGTTGACGGCGGAAATATAGGCGTCGAGGTGACCCAGAGAGGGCACAACAGCCCAAGGGCTGCGCAGAGCCATCGCTGTGGACAGGGAACCAGATTGATGTGTCATTCCAGAACTCCTTTCAATGGGCCAATTTTAGCACTCGGGGCTGTTGAGTGCTAATGGGCAGCGAAGGAGTCCACGAAGAATCTAGGGTTAACCCTGGTGAATTGCCAGTTGAGACGGTCCCGCCTGGATCTGGCCAATCACGCTGGCCCGGTCAAATCCATGGGCCACAAAGGTGGCCAAAACCTCATCCACGCTGTCCGGGCTGCAGGCGACCAGCAGACCGCCACTGGTTTGCGGGTCGCTCAGCAGGGCCTGGTCCTGGGGCATGAAGCCTGGGGGCAGCAGCACATCGTGGCCGTAGCCAGTCCAGTTTCGACCTGAGGCGCCAGTGACCATACCTTGGGCAGCCAAATCACGAACGCCACTGAGCAGGGGAACCTGGCCCCAGTCGATCGCGACCGTGCAGCCGCTGCCACGGGCCATTTCCAGCGCGTGTCCGGCCAGGCCAAAACCCGTCACGTCGGTGATGGCGTGCACCCCGTCGATGCGGGCCAGGTCCGGCCCGGGGGTGTTCAGGCGCGTGGTGGTAGCGATCATTTGGGCGTAGCCCTCGGGGGAGAGCGCATTTTTCTTGAGGGCGGCAGACTGGATGCCCACGCCCAACGGTTTGCCCAGGACCAGCACATCACCCGAGCGGGCGTCGGCGTTGCGCTTGACACGGCTGGGGTGAACCAAACCGATGGCCACCAGACCATAAATCGGTTCAACCGAGTCGATGGTGTGCCCACCCGCGATCGGGATGCCCGCTGCCTTGCAGACACTGGCGCCGCCTTCGAGGATGCGGCCAATCGTCTGGGTGGACAGCACATTGATCGGCATGCCGACCAAGGCCAGCGCCAGGATCGGCGTGCCGCCCATGGCGTACACGTCGCTGATGGCGTTGGTGGCGGCGATGCGGCCAAAGTCGAACGGGTCATCGACGATGGGCATGAAAAAGTCCGTCGTGGCAATCAGCGCCTGCTCGTCGTTGAGTTTGTAGACGGCGGCGTCATCGGCGGTTTCGATGCCGACCAATAGTTGCGGTGGTACCGGCAAGCCGGAAGTGCCTTTGAGGATGTTGGCCAGCACGCCAGGTGCGATTTTGCAGCCGCAACCGCCACCGTGTGACAGCGAAGTCAGGCGGGGTTCGGCGGCAGGGCTTGCGGTGGTGTTGCTCATGGTCTCGGGCGCCCGGCTGGGGCGCATCAAAAAGCGGGTCAAGGCGTGCGGTGGGCGGGCAGAGGCTCAGCTCAACAGGGCTTGCGCAAATTCGCGGGCGTCAAAGGTTTCCAGGTCCTGCAGCTGTTCGCCGACACCGATGAAATACACCGGAATCGGTTTCTCGCGGGCAATGGCGCAAATGACGCCTCCTTTCGCGGTGCCATCCAGTTTGGTCACGATCAGGCCAGTCAGTTGCAAGGCTTCGTCAAAAGCCTTGACCTGGGCGAGGGCGTTCTGGCCGGTGTTCCCGTCGATGACCAGCAGGACTTCATGGGGTGCGGTGCCGTCAGCCTTTTGCACCACGCGCTTGATCTTTTTCAGCTCTTCCATCAGGTGCAGCTGGGTAGGCAGGCGACCAGCAGTGTCCACCAGCACCACATCCTTGCCGCGGGCGCGGCCAGCCGTGACGGCGTCAAAGCTGACGGCAGCCGGATCGCCGCCTTGCTGGCTGACGATCTCGACGGTGTTGCGGTCTGCCCAGACGGCCAGCTGCTCCTTGGCCGCCGCGCGGAAGGTGTCGGCCGCAGCCAGCAGCACGCTTTCGCCACTGTCGGCAAGGTGTTTGGTCAGCTTGCCAATCGAGGTGGTTTTGCCTGCGCCGTTCACCCCTGCAACCATGATCACGGTGGGTTGTTGCGCGCCGATTTCCAGTGGTTTTTGCAGCGGCGCGAGCAAGTCGGCAATGGCGTCCGCCAACAAACCTTTGACTTGGGCAGGGTCGGTCGCCTTGGCTTCCTTGACGCGGCGCTTGAGGTCGGCCAGCAGATGTTCTGTGGCTTTCACGCCGGTGTCGGCCATCAGCAGGGCCGCTTCCAGCTCTTCATACAGGTTGTCATCAATCTGGGTGCCTGTGAACACCGTGGTGATGGACGAGCCGGTTTTACGCAGTCCGCTTTTCAGGCGTTGCAGCCAGCTGTTGCGCGGCGCTGGATCAAGGGCTGGGGCCGTTGCCGGGACGGATGTCGTTACCGCAGCAGCGGGCGCGGGCACAGGCGTGTCAGCAGAAGGTGTGGCCGGGGGAGGGGATTTTTTTTTGAAGAAACTGAACATGGTGGGTGATCCGCAGATCGTGCATTTTATGAAATGCCCTCAAGGGCTGCGGAATCACTCTCCCACGGTGGCTCAGATGTGCATCACAAAGCGTGGGACGTGGCGCATGTGCAAGGACATGCCCAAAGCGGCCATGCGGTGGTCGCTGCGGCCCAGAATGGTCTCGGCCAAGGGCAGAAACTGCTGCTCTTCGAGCTGTGCGTGGGCGTGGTAGCGCGTGACCAAGTCCTGCAAAAGCGCTGTATCGAGCTCGGTGTCCTGGCCCTTGGCCACTTTGCGCAGCGAAGGCTCCAATTGCTTCCAGGTTTTTTCCAGCCCACGGTGCTCGTGGGTGAGTTGCGCGATCAGCTCTTCCACGCGCAGACGCTCGGGCCCCGCCTGGGCGCTGGAACGTACAGCGGGAAAGAGCTCTTCCTCTTCTTCGCTGTGGTGTGTGAACATGCCGCTGTCGAAAAAAGCCAGCGACTGCTGTGCAATGTGGCGCGCCAACTGGGCTGGGGCCAGCAGGGCGGGCAATTGGCCCATACGTTCGAGTTGGGCCAGGATGCCCACGTGGCACTGTTCAAAATGGGGGATGGGGGCGTCGTCTTGTGGGGTCGTCATGGGGCACCAATCTTTCGAATAAAAGCAATGCCTCCAATCTAGACGCGTCCAGGCCAGTCGCCAAGCGCCATCTGGACAAAGTTTGACGCAAGTCATTTTTGCGTCCGTTTGCGACCTCAGCCCGTACACTTGAGGGCATGGTTCGCTCCCGATCAACACCTGATGCCAAATCACGCCCAGTGTCTGCCTCTGCTCGGGCAGGAGGCGCTGCGCACGAGGTGCGCATCGTGGGCGGCGTGTGGCGACGCACACGTCTGAAGGTGCTCGACAAGCCGGGTTTGCGCCCTACGCCTGACCGTGTCCGCGAAACCTTGTTCAACTGGCTGGGCCAGGACCTGACGGGCTGGGTCTGTCTGGACGCCTTTGCCGGAACCGGCGCGCTGGGGCTGGAGGCTGCTTCGCGAGGGGCGCAGCAAGTGCTGCTCATCGAGCAGGACGCCCAGCTTGTCAAACAACTGCACGACCATGTCGGGCAACTCAAAGCCACGCAAGTGAAGGTGCAGCGTGCCGACGCGCTCACCGCCCTGGCCAGTTGGCCCGCGCAAAGTGCAGACCTGGTATTTCTGGATCCGCCTTTTTCCGGTGGCGAGGCGATGTTCAAACACGCCCTGCAACAAGCCGCACGCTGCGTGCCGATCGGTGGCTGGGTGTATCTGGAGGCCCCCGAGGTCTGGGATGAAGCCGCCTTGCAAGCCTATGGGCTGGCCTTGCAACGCCACCTCAAAGCGGGTGCTGTGCATGCGCACCTGTTGCAGCGCGTTGCATAATCATCCGAACCCCGACATCTGAGCCCCTTGGCTGGAGACCCCGCATGGCCCGCAACGTCACCGCTGTTTATTCCGGAACCTTTGACCCGCTCACCCTGGGTCATGAAGACGTTGTGCGCCGCGCTGCACTGATGTTTGACCAGGTGATTCTGGCCGTGGCCACCGCCCACCATAAAAACACCTTGTTCACGCTGGAGCAGCGGCTGGAGCAGGCCCGGGCCGCCTTGGCCGATTGCCCCAATGTGCGTGTGCTGCCCTTTGATGGCTTGATTGTGGACTTTGTGCGCCAACAGGGCGCACAGGTCATTGTGCGTGGCCTGCGTTCAGTGACGGACTACGATTACGAAACCCAGATGGCGGGCATGAACCGTCACCTGGCCCCGCAGGTGGACACGGTGTTACTGCACACCAGCGCCCAGGTGCAACACATCAGCAGCACCCTGGTGCGCGAAATTGCCAAGCTCGGCGGCGATGTGTCGGGCCTGGTCTCGGCGCCTGTGGTGCAGGCACTTAAGGCGCGCCTGGCCTGAGCCGGGTTCAGAGGTCTTGCGCGGCCTCGATCACAAAGCGCACGCGCTGCTGGCCTTGCCATTCGTCGGTGTCCAGGCGGTAGGCCAGATGGGCTTGCCCGGGCAGCGGTTCGCTGCGGCCAAACCAGATGCCATCGACCAGTTGCCCTTGATGGCGCAGCTTGACGGACAAATGCTTTTCCCCCACCAGGCGTTGTGAGACCACTTCGAGTTTTTCGCTGAAGACAGGCGCAGCAAAGCCCTGTCCCCATACCTGGCCCTGCAACATTTGAGCCACGTCGGCACGACGGAATTCTGCAGGCAAGGGGCCGTCGGTGTCCAGGCGGCGTTGTAAGGTGGATGCATCCAGCCCTTCTTGGGCGATCTGGTTGAGATGGTGTTCAAACAGCTCGTAATGCTCTTCGGCAATGGTGCAACCTGCCGCCATGGCGTGACCGCCAAAGCGCAGCAGCACGCCTGGCGCGCGTTTGGCCAGCAGGTCCAGCGCATCACGCAAATGAAAACCGGGGATGGAGCGGCCCGAGCCCTTGAGTTCGTGCTCCTTGCCAGGCGCCGTGCTGGGCGCAAACACGAACACCGGGCGGTGGAACTGTTCTTTCAGACGTGAGGCGACGATGCCGACCACCCCCTCATGAAACTCGGGGTCAAACACGCACACAGCGGGGGGAGCTGGCGCATCGTCTTCGAACAGCGATTGCGCAATCTCCAGCGCCATGTCCCGCATATCGCCTTCAATCACGCGGCGCTCGCGGTTGATCTGGTCAAGCTGCTGGGCCAGTTGACTGGCCAGGGCCGCATCGTCGGTTTGCAGGCATTCAATGCCCAAGCGCATGTCAGACAGGCGGCCGGCTGCATTGATGCGCGGGCCCAGGGCAAAGCCCAGGTCAAAGGTGTTGGCCTGGGGCGTCTTGCGGGCCGCAGCCTGGAAAAGCGCGCTCATGCCCTGTGGCATTTGCCCCGCCCGAATGCGCTTGAGGCCCTGGGCCACCAAGCGGCGGTTGTTGGCATCGAGTTTCGCCACATCGGCCACAGTGCCTAGCGCCACCAGCGGCAGCAGGGCGTCCAGCCGGGGTTGGGTTTTGGCGTCAAAGCGGCCTTGTTCGCGCAGCAGTGCGCGCAGGGCCAGCAACACATAAAACATCACGCCCACCCCGGCCATGGACTTGCTGGGAAAGCTGCAGCCGGGCTGGTTGGGGTTGACGGTCACGTCCGCTGCGGGCAGTTCCTGGCCGGGCAGGTGGTGGTCGGTCACCAGCACTTGCATGCCCAGGCGGTGGGCCGCGTCCACGCCTTCGACGCTGGCAATGCCGTTGTCCACGGTGATCAACACATCCGCACCGCTTTGCTTGACGCGCTCGGCAATCGTGGGTGTCAGGCCATAGCCATCGGTCACGCGGTCGGGTACCAGGTAGCTCACGTGCTTCGCACCCAGCATGCGCAGGCCGCGCAAACCCACGGCGCAGGCGGTGGCGCCGTCACAGTCGTAATCGGCCACGATGCACAGGTGCTTGTCCTGTTGTATGGCCTCGGCCAGCAAGTGGGCAGCTTCGCTGCTGCCTTTGAGCTGGTCCGGCGGCAGCAAGAGGGCCAGGTCGTCTTGCAGATCCTGCGCGTTGTCAATGCCGCGTGCGGCCAGCAAACGGGCCAGCAAAGGATGGGTGCCTGCCTGCTCCAGCGCCCAGGCGGCGCGTGGGGGAACGTCTCGGTCAATCAGTTTCATGGGGTCAGCAAGGTTCGCAAGGCTTGGGCAGGTGTGGGCGCGGCTGGACGAAGCCAGCGCTGCCACCAGCGGCGCGGGGGGGCAGCCAGCCAGCTCTGGCTTGTGCTTTCGCTGCACAGGCTCAGTGTGCCCGTACCGCCGCCTTCAAGGTGGCGCACAAAGTCGGCCAATGCAGACCGGTCCAGCGCCTGCCAGGCCTGGACCCAGGCTTGCGCATGCGCCTGCAGCGCGGGCAGATGCAAAGCGGCTTCAAATCGGGTGTGCGTCTGGCCCGGGGTAGGCTGGGGCCGTCCAGCGCCGTGGAACCACAGGGCGTTGACGGGCAGCAGGCCTTGGGCCGCACGCTCGTCGTTGACGCTGTGGTGGTAGAGCAGCATTTGCGCTTCGCTTTGCAGGCGGCGCAAAGGCGCAGGCAGGCTCTCGGGCGTCAGCCAGGGTTTGACGAGGCTGCCCGCCATGCGTTCCAGGCTGGCGCAGCGGATGTCTTGCAGGATCTCGCCTTCGGCGTGCCACAAGAGGGGTGTGTGTGGGCGCACCTTCAGGCCATCTTCTGCCAGCAGGGGTTGCAGGCTGTCGATGATGGACTGGGCCTGCGTCAATGTCAGCCCCAGCTGCTCGGCTGGATGCATGACCACCTGGTCCATGCCGATTTGCCAGTGGCAAGGGCTGATCCAGGCCTGGGGCGTTGGCTGTGTGCTTTGGTTTTGGTGCGCCGCCCAGGGCCAGGGGCCTGTGTCTGGCCAGCCCAGGGCCTGGGCGTGAACGGCTTCATGGGCCAGCCAGGGGGCATCGTCATCGGCACGGGCAAGCCCTTGCGCCTGCAGCAGTTGCAAGGCGCGCTGCAGGTGCGGCAGTTGCAGCGCCTCCAGGGCATCGGGGTGGCGGTCCGTGGCAGCGTAGGCGATGATCAAATGCATGGGCAAGCGCGAAGGTGAATCACCCCCTATTGTCAGGGATGACACAATCGCAGTCTTACGGATTCAGAACCACAACAGGGGCTCCATGGTTTGGCCATATGAATGGGTGCTGGGCTGGCGCTACACGCGTGCCGGTCGTGCATCGCGCAAGAACGGATTCATCTCTTTCATCTCGGGGGTGTCGATGCTGGGCATCGCGCTGGGGGTGGCTGCGCTCATCATCGTCTTGTCGGTGATGAATGGCTTTCAGAAAGAGGTGCGCGACCGCATGCTGGGGGTGGTCTCGCATGTCGAGATTTACGCGGCTGACGGCAACGCCTTGCCCGATGTGGCGAGCCTGATGGCGCAGGTTCGCCAGCAGCCCGAAGTGTCGGGGGCCGCGCCATTCATCGCCGTACAGGCCTTGCTGGCGCGCGGCGAAGACATGAAGGGCATCATGCTTCGTGGAATTGACCCCGCGCTGGAGCCCCAGGTCTCGGATATGCAGTCCGGTCAGAGCTCAGCCGCACTGTCGCAACTGCAGCCTGGCGGCTTTGGTGTGGTGCTGGGGGCGGACCTGGCCATGAATCTGGGCGTGCGCGGTGGAGATACCGTGACGCTGGTCTCACCCTCCGGGCAAATGACGCCTGCAGGTGTGGTGCCCCGTATGAAGCAGATGCAGGTGCTTGGCCAGTTTTTTTCTGGTCATTACGAATACGACTCCGCGCTGGCGCTGATGCACTGGGAGGATGCGGCGCGCATCTTTCGGCTCGAAGGCCCTTCGGGCCTGCGCGTCAAATTGCGAGACCTGCATCAGGCCCGCGACGTGGCTGCCCAGTTGCAGGCCCGCTTGGGCACGGGCTATCTGGTGCGTGACTGGACACAGCAAAACCGCACCTGGTTTGCTGCCGTGCAGGTGGAAAAACGCATGATGTTCATCATCCTGACCTTGATCGTCGCCGTGGCCGCTTTCAACCTGGTCAGCACCTTGGTGATGACGGTCACAGACAAACGCGCCGACATCGCCATCTTGCGCACCCTGGGCGCCAGCCCGCGCAGCATCATGGGCGTGTTCGTGGTGCAGGGCGCCACAGTTGGCGTGATCGGAACGCTCAGCGGCTTTGCCCTGGGTTTGCTGGTGGCCTTCAACATCGACGTGATCGTGCCTGCGCTGGAGCACTTGTTCAATGCGCAATTCCTGCCGCGGGACGTGTACCTGATCAGCCGCATGCCCAGCGAACCGCAAGCTTCGGACATCGTGCCCATTGTGGTGATCTCTTTGGTGCTGGCCTTTGTGGCCACGCTGTACCCCAGCTGGCGCGCCAGCCGCGTCAACCCTGCGGAGGCCCTGCGCTATGAGTGACGTCATCCTCAACGCACGCGGCCTCACGCGCCGCTTTGTCGAAGGCTCCCTGGATGTGACCGTGCTCCAAGGCGTGGACCTGCAGGTGCACGCGGGCGAAACGCTGGCCATTGTGGGCGCCTCGGGTTCGGGCAAAAGCACCTTGCTGCATTTGCTGGGCGGGCTGGACGCCCCTACCGCTGGCGAAGTCTGGCTCAAGGGGCAGAATCTGGCGCGTCTGTCGGCGGCTCAGCAAGGACAGTATCGCAACCAGTACCTGGGCTTTGTGTACCAGTTTCATCACCTCTTGCCCGAGTTCACCGCGCTGGACAACGTGGCCATGCCGCTGTGGATTCGGCGCATGGACCGCACACAGGCCCGTGCGCAAGCTGCGCAGTGGCTCGAGCGCGTCGGGCTGGGCGCGCGAGGCGAACACCGGCCCGCTGAGCTCTCGGGTGGCGAACGCCAAAGGGTGGCGATTGCCCGTGCCTTGATCACGCAACCAGCGTGTGTGCTGGCCGACGAGCCCACAGGCAACCTCGACCGGGGCACCGCTGACAGCGTGTTTGAACTCATGCTCGAACTTGCCCGCGAGCAAGGCACAGCCTTTGTGCTGGTCACCCACGACACCGAGCTGGCCGCGCGTTGCGACCGGCAACTGCACCTGGTGCGGGGGCAGCTGGCCTGAAGCCAGGTGGATGCCTGAGGCTAGCTTCAACCTTGCGCCCTGCCATGCGCTGGATCGATACCCACTGCCACCTGGACGCGCCGGAGTTTGATGCCGACCGCGACGCCGTGCGAGCGCAAGCCCGCGAGCTTGGGGTGGACATGTGTGTGCTGCCCGCCGTGCAGCGCGCTGACTGGCCTCGCGTGCAAGCGTTGGCCGCTTTACACGGGGACGCCTACGCGCTGGGCTTCCATCCCTTGTATGTGCCGCAGGCGCAGGACGATGATCTGCAGGCCCTTGACCACGCGCTCGCGCAAGCCCAGGGTGACCCACGGCTGGTGGCTGTCGGTGAAATCGGTCTGGACTTTTTTGTGCCCGAGCTGTGCACCCCGGCCATGCGCGAGCGCCAGTGGCAGTTTTATCTGGCGCAGTTGCAGCTGGCGCAAAAGCACGGTTTGCCCGTCATCCTGCATGTGCGCCGCTCGGCAGACTTGCTGCTCAAGGGCTTGCGACAGGTGCGCGTGAGCGGCGGCATTGCCCATGCCTTCAATGGCAGCGCCCAGCAGGCCAAGCAGTTTGTCGAACAGGGTTTCGCACTGGGCTTTGGCGGTGCCATGACCTACGAACGCGCCACCGCCTTGCGTGAATTGGCGCGCACACTGCCCGCTGACGCATTGGTGTTGGAAACAGACGCGCCCGACATTCCGCCCCACTGGCTGTATCAAACCGCGCAGGCCCGCGCCAGCGGAGCACCGCAGGGCCGCAACACACCCGCCGAGCTGCCGCGCATCGCACAGGTGCTGGCCGATGTGCGCGGGCAAGCTCTGGCCGAGTTGCAGGTTCAGACTACCCTGAATGCGATAAGGGTCTTGCCACGCCTGGCCCGCGGCTTACCACTGGCCGCGCAGGCTTGAGGCTACAGGGTTAAAGGGCAACTGCTAAGATTGTTGCCGTGAACACAGTGCGTATTTTGCTGATTTGGTTGTTGGCTCTTGCATTTCCCTTGCAAGGCTTTGCTTCGGCCAGCAAGATGTGGTGTCATGCCGCAGGCTCGCAGAACCCGCCCGTGGTGCATGTCATGACAGATCACACCCAGCATGCCACCCACAGCATGCACATGGCCAAGGAGCAAGGTGCAAAACAGGCGCCTGCGCACAGCATGTCCGGTGACCACAAGTGCAGCACCTGTGCGCAATGTGTCTTCGGTATGGCCCTTATCAGTGTGGGCGTCCAGGCACCTCAGTTCCCTGTGGCAGTCCCTGTCAAGGTTGCGCGCACGCTCTTCATGCACAGTCGCTGGATGCCCTCCGCGCTAGAGCGACCTCCTCGTTCCGCCTGACTCTGAAGTTTGCATGGGTGCATGCCTAAGCACCTATGCATGGCTGTCGATCTGCGTCTTGCAGACGGCCGTGTCCCACCAGAGAGGAATGTATGTCGATTGCACATTCACCATTTACGCGTCTTCGCGTGGCTCGCACCAGTTTGGCCTGTGCCTTGCTTGCACTGACCGGGTGCGCCAGTTATGACGTGAACCAGGGGCTGGCGCAAGTCAATGCCAGCACAGAATCCTTTACCGGAGCTCAAGTGCAGCTGTCTCGGACAGCACAAGACCAAGCCCGACTGCAGGCCTTGAGCGCCCAATTGCTGGCCAGGCCCATCGATGCGCCAGCCGCAGTTCAGCTGTTCATGACCAACAGTCCAGCGTTTCAGGCCCTCTTGGCCGAGCAATGGGCACAAGCCGCGCAAGCGGCTCAAAACGGTCGCATCTCTAACCCCATGTTCTCTTTCGAGCGCATGGTCACTGGCCCTGAAACAGAGCTCACGCGCTTGCTGAGTTTTGGCTTGTTCGATGTGTTCACGCTGCCCACTCGCAATGCGATCGCGCAACAACGTTTGCAGCGACAACAAGTGCAACTGACTGCCGAGGTGGTTGATCAGGTCACCCGTGTCCGTCAAGCCTGGGTCGAGGCTGTGGCCGCCAAGGAGTCCTTGGCTTATGCCCAAAAAGTACACGACCTGGCCTCGGCAGGGGCCGAGTTGGCGAAGAAGATGAAGGACGCCGGCAACTTCAACCGCATCACGCAAGCACGACACCAGGCGCAATACGCTGATGCGGCCATTGCGCTGACCCTGTCCCGGCAAATGGCGCAGTCACGTGAGTTGGCCTTGGTTCGGCAGTTGGGATTGACGCCAGAACAAGCGCGGCAATTGATATTGCCCGACCATTTACCTGCTTTGCCGCCTGCAGCCTTGCCCCCTGAAACGGTATCCAAAGGCTTGGGCGAGCAACGGCTCGATGTGCAAATGGCGCGCGCCCAGTGGCAAGCCGCCGCCAAGGCGCAGGGGCTGGGCAACATCACCAGCCTGACCGATGTGGAGATGACCGTTCGCCGCACCACCGTGGACGACGGGGCTGGCAGCTTGACCCGCTCCAAGGGTTACGAAATTGGCGTGCGCTTGCCGGTATTCGACAGCGGTAATTTGGTGCGCCAGTCGCTTAACGCTGACACCCTGGCCGCTTATCACCAGCTCGAGTCGGTGTTGCGCGCAGCATCTACCCATGTGCAGCAAAGTTATGGCGCTTACCGCGCCGCCTATGACGTGGCCCAGCACTACCGCAACGATGTGTTGCCGCTGCAAAAGACCATTAATGAAGAAAACATTCTTCGCTACAACGCCATGCTGATCGGTGTGTTTGATGTGCTTGCCGATGCCCGCCAGCAAATGACCGCCGTCATGGCCGCCATTGATGCACAGCGGCAATTCTGGCTGGCCGATGCTGCGTTGCGGGCCAGCCTGATGGGCCGACCCATGGACACCGCACTCACCGCTAAGGCCAGCGCAGGCAGCACCAGCGCTGGGGGGCATTGAGGAGAATAGATCATGAATTCAAGAAGAAGCTTTTTCAAATGGGCTGGACTGGCTGGTGGTGCCGTCAGCGCCTTGGGCGTGAGCCGGCACAGCCTGGCGGGCTTGCCCGAACCTGTTGTGCAAAGCAGCCCCGACACCATGCCGCCTTTGGTGCCCAACACGGGGCGTCCGTACAACCCGGTCCTCACCCTGAACGGCTGGACCTTGCCCTGGCGCATGAACCAGGGGGTCAAGGAGTTTCACCTGGTGGCCGAGCCCGTGGTGCGCGAACTCGCTCCCGGCTTTGAGGCCCAGCTCTGGGGGTACAACGGCCAGTCGCCAGGCCCCACCATCGAAGTGGTCGAAGGTGATCGGGTGCGCATCTTCGTCACCAACAAGTTGCCCGAGGTCACCAGCGTGCATTGGCACGGCCAGCGTCTGCCTAACGGCATGGATGGCGTTACGGGTCTGACCCAACCGGGCATCGCGCCGGGTAAAACCTTTGTCTATGAGTTCGAGGCCAAGCGCCCCGGAACTTTCATGTACCACCCCCACGCCGATGAAATGACGCAAATGGCCATGGGTCTGATGGGCATGTGGATCACGCACCCCAAGACCAAGCACCCCTTGATCTCCGAGGTCGACCGCGACTTTTGCATCATGCTCAATGCCTACGACATCGAGCCTGGCAGCAGGACGCCCAAGATCATGACCATGCTGGACTTCAACATCTGGACCTGGAACAGCCGCGTCTTTCCAGGGATTGACCCCTTGGTCGTGCGCAAGATGGACAAGGTCCGCATCCGCGTGGGCAACCTGACCATGACCAACCACCCCATGCACCTGCATGGTCACGAGTTCACCGTCACCGGGACCGACGGAGGTCCTGTTCCCCTTTCGGCGCGCTGGCCCGAAGTCACCACCGATGTGGCGGTCGGGCAAATGCGCCAGTTCGAATTTGTGGCCAATGAAGAGGGGGACTGGGCCTTCCACTGCCACAAGAGTCACCACACCATGAATGCCATGGGCCACGGCGTGCCCACCATGATCGGGGTTGACCATGGCCGCGTGGGTAAGCTCATCAGCGAGTTGGTCCCCGACTACATGGTCATGGGGGAAACCGGCATGCATGAAATGACCCAAATGGAAATGCCGCTACCCGACAACACCATTTCCATGATGGCGGGGGACGGGCCCTTTGGCTCGGTCGGCATGGGCGGCATGTTCAGCATGCTCAAGGTACGCAAAGACCAACCCCGCGGCAGTTACAAGGACCCGGGCTGGTACAAGCAACCCCCGGGTACCCAGGCCTACGAGTGGAAAGGCCCCTTGGCCGAAGCGCCGCGCAGCCATGCCACCGGACACGGCAGCATGCACATGGACAAACCGATCGACAAACCCGTGCAGGTGCAAGTGCGCAAGCCGGGCACACATTCACACTGAGGAGTGCATCATGAACACCTATCGACGACATCTGCTTGGCGCCCTGGGCGCAGGCCTGGCCACCTGGCTGTCACCGGTTGCCCTGGCCCAGTCCAAACCCGTGGTGGAGGTCTGGAAAGACCCTAACTGCGGCTGCTGCAAGGACTGGATTGCTCACATGGAGCGCGCCGGTTTCAAGGCCATCGTGCACGACACAGGCAATAACGGCGCCCGTGCGCGCTTGGGGCTTCCCCAGAAATACGGCTCATGCCACACCGCCTTGGTGGACGGTTACGTGATCGAAGGGCATGTCCCCGCCACCGACATTCGCCGCTTGATGCGTGAAAAACCGAAAGCCCTTGGGCTGACCGTTCCGGGTATGCCTGTGGGTGCCCCCGGTATGGACGGACCTGAATACAAAGGCCGCAAAGACAAATTCGACGTCTTGCTGGTGGCCAAAGAGGGCACCCACAAGGTTTACCAATCTTATTAACCAGGAGCTTTGACATGAAACACGGAATCTTTGTGGCCACCCTGCTGGCCGCTTTTGCGGTATCGCCTGTGGCCCAAGGCCAAAACCACGGTGCTCATGCCGAGCACGAGGGACACGCCACCCACATGGGCCAGCCCATGCCTGCTGGCGCACACATGAACGAAGAGATGACCCGAGGCGAAATCCGCAAGTGGGACCCGAAGCTGCGCAAGGTCACCATTCGCCATGAAGAGATCAAACACCTTGTGATGGCCCCCATGACCATGGTCTTCAATGTTCACCATCCAGAACAGATGGAAGGCATCAAGGTCGGTGACCAGGTGCTTTTTGGTGCCGAGCAAGAAAACGGCAAACTGATCGTGACCCGTATCCGCAAACCCTGAGTTGTCGCTTGAGACACAGAGGGGCAGGGTGCAATCGCAGACAATCGCAGGTGTAACGCCTGCTGTTTGTTCATGACCACCAAGAAAAAAACCACCCTGCCTGAAGTCCACTTTTCGGAAGACGGCGACATCCGCTACCTGCACCTGTCCAGCCCCTGGATTCAGGGCTCCATGCTCATCAAAAAGCCCTACGACATTGAGTTGGAATATGTGCAACGCATGATGGCCTGGCTGCTGTTCATGCCTGCCGAAGACGTGGCCGGAGCCCACGCCATGCAGCTGGGCCTGGGCGCGGGCACCATCACCAAGTTTTGCTACAAAAAACTCAAGATGACCTGCACGGCCATCGAGCTCAACCCGGGTGTGCTGCATGCCTGCCGGGGCTGGTTTCGCCTGCCCGAAGAAGACGAACGCCTGCGCGTGGTCATTGCCGACGCGGCCAAGGAAATCCGCTCGCCTGAGTGGACGGGTGTGGTTGATGCGCTGCAGGTGGACATTTACGACCATGAAGCCGCCAGTCCCGTGCTCGACACGCTGGATTTTTACCAGGACTGTCGCGCCTTGCTAAGCCCCAACGCCTGCATGACGGTCAACCTGTTTGGCCGCTCGTCCAGCTACGAAGAGTCCTTGCAAAAAATTGCCGCAGCCTTTGGCGAGGATGCCGTCTGGGCCTTCAAGCCCACGCGCGAGGGCAACACCATTGTGCTGGCGCAGCGCACCCCCAGTCGCCCCAAGCGGGAACAACTCATGGCTGCAGCCGAACGCATCGAGGCCAAGTGGGGTCTGCCCGCCACCAAGTGGTTGCGCGTGTTCAAGCCGGTCAGCAAATGAGCGGCCCGCACCCTCGTCACCTGACCAGTGGCCTGCTGCTGGCCGCTGCAGGCTCGATTGCCTTCAGCGGCAAAGCCATCATCGTCAAGCTGGCTTACCGCTATGGAGTCGATGCCGTCACACTGCTGATGTACCGCATGCTGTTTGCCATGCCCATGTTCGTGGCCATGGCCTGGTGGGCCGGGCGCGGCAAAGCAAAGCTGACACGTGCCGACCTGCGAGGCATTGTGGGCCTGGGTTTTACCGGCTACTACCTGGCCAGTTTTCTGGACTTCTGGGGGCTGGATTACATCAGCGCTTCGCTCGAACGCTTGATCCTGTACCTCAACCCTACCTTGGTGTTGGTGCTGGGTTGGTTGCTGTACGGTAAAAAAATCAGCCACCGCCAGGGCGTGGGCATGGCCCTGAGTTATGCGGGCGTGCTGCTGGTGTTTGGACATGAAGCCTCGTTTGACGGCGCCAACGCCACGCTGGGCGCGCTGCTGGTGTTGGGCAGCGCCATCAGCTATGCCATGTACCTGAGCTACAGCGGGCAGATGGTGCAGCGCTTGGGCTCGCTGCGGCTGGCCGGGTGGGCCACCACGGTGGCGTGCGTTTTTTGCATCGGTCAATTTGTGTTGTTGCGGCCCTTGTCGGCGGCGCAGGTGGCGCCCGAGGTGGTCTGGCTGTCCCTGCTCAATGCCACCGCTTGTACGGCTGTGCCTGTGCTCATGGTGATGGTGGCCATTGAGCGCATTGGCTCAGGCTTGACGGCACAGACGGGCATGATTGGCCCCATGTCCACCTTGCTGATGGGCGTGTTCATTCTGGGCGAGCCCTTTAACATGTGGATTCTGGCGGGCACCGCGCTGGTGCTCTCTGGCGTGTTCTGGGTGACGCGCATGTCTACACGGAACGTTTGATTTCAGGAGACAAAACCATGGACTTGGGCATTGCAGGCAAATGGGCGCTGGTGGGCGGCGCCAGCAAAGGGTTGGGTTGGGGCTGCGCACGCGCGTTGGCCCTTGAAGGCGTGAACTTGGTCATGGTGGCGCGCAGCGAAGCGCCCTTGCAAGCCAGTGTGAAGGCCCTGCGCGATGAAACCGCTGGCCGCGTGCAGGTGCTGGGCGTGGCGGTGGATATCACCAGCGCAGCCGGGCGCGACGCCATCTGGAAGCTGTCCGGTGGCCCCGGCAAAGACTTCGACATCGTCGTCACCAACGCCGGCGGCCCGCCCACCGGCGACTTCCGGGACTTTGACCGCGAGGCCTGGATCAAGGCGGTAGACGCCAATATGCTCACCCCCATTGAACTGATCAAGGCCACGGTGGACGGCATGGCGGCACGCGGGTTTGGCCGCATCGTCAACATCACTAGCAGCGCGGTCAAAGCCCCTATCGACATTCTCGGTTTGTCCAACGGCGCACGCAGTGGCCTGACCGGTTTCGTGGCGGGCCTGGCACGCAGCGGCATTGCGGCCAAGGGCGTGACCGTCAACAACCTGCTGCCTGGCAAGTTCGACACCGATCGACTGGGAGCTACCTTGCAGGCGGCAGCCACCAAAACCGGCAAAACACTGGACGAGGTGCGCGCAGCCCAAAGCGCCTTGGTGCCCGCCAAACGCTTTGGCACGCCTGAAGAGTTTGGCGCCATCTGCGCCTTCCTGTGCAGCCAGCAAGCGGGCTACATCACCGGGCAGAACATCCTGCCCGATGGGGGCTTGTACACCGGGACGTTTTGATCCAAGTGGTCAGAGAGTCCTGGCCAACTGCCCAATCCGAGCCAGGGCTTTCTTTTCCTTGCTGCCCCATGTGCCTGCAAAGCTCAGACGCAGGCAATGGTTGAAGCGGTTGCTGGCGGTGAACAAGCTGCCGGGCACGAAGACAATGCCTTCTTTTTTGCAGGTTTCAAAAAGAACACGGGTGTCGATGTTTTCGGGCAACTCGAGCCAGAGCGTGAACCCTGTCGGAGGCGCGCTGATGCGGGTTCCCGAGGGAAAGGACTCTGCAATCATGGCCCGCGCCTCTTGCAGCCGTGCACGCATGAACTCACCGAACTTGCGCATGCGTGCTTCATAGCCGGTCTGCGTGACCAAATCAGCCAAAGCGTATTCCAGCACTTGATTGGTCGGGACGCCTTCAATCCGTTTAATGCGTCGGACTGAATCCCTCCACCGACCCGCCTCGGTCCAACCCAGGCGAATACCGGGGGTAAGGGTTTTGGAAAACGATCCGCATACCATCACATGGCCATGTGTGTCATAAGACTTGGCGGCTCGACGCCGTTCATCGGCTGCCATCAAATCGTTGAAGACCACATCCTCAATCAAGGCAATGCCATGGGCAGACACCATGTTCACAAGACGGCGTTTGTTTTCATTGCTCATCACCGCACCGAGCGGGTTGGACAGGGTGGGCACGGACAAGACGGCTTTCACAGGTTGGGTGTCCAGTGCCAGGCGCAATGCATCCAGAGACATTCCTTCTTGCGGGTGCGTGGGAATTTCAAGCGCTCTTAAATTGAGGGACTCCAGCAAATCCAGAAACCCGAAGTGGGTGGGGGACTCCAGTGCCACTACATCGCCGGGCGCGGTTACGGCACGCAGACATAAGCTCACGGCATGGATGCAGCTGGAGGTGACGATGATGTTCTCAGCCTGGAGTTGGCACCCCAGATGAAGCGCTCTTTGTGTGGCTGCCGTGCAGAGTTCGGGTGTGCCGGACTGGTCGGTGTATTCCACCAGCGTGTTGCGGTGTTTGCGAACGGCCTGCTGTAGCGACGACCTGATGCGGGATTCATCAAAGAACCCCGGGTCCTTAGGGCAAGCGCCTGCAAAACTGATCACCGTTTTCTGAGAGGTTGGTTCCGCAAAGGTTTCGACCCGACTTTGATGCTGAACGATCAGGCTGTGCTTGGGGGGATTGCTGATGCTGGGCAGGGCCGCAGAGCAGGGTGTGGCCATGTAATAGCCAGAGCGGGGTTTTGCCACGACCAGATGACGCTCTTCGAGCCAGCGCAAGGCTTGGGTGACCGTGGCGATCGAGACTTGGTGGTTTGCAGCGATTTCACGCATGGACGGCAAACGCTGTCCCGGCTGGAAAACCTTGTGCTCCATCAGTTTGGCCAGTTGCTGGGCAAGCTGCGCATACAAAGGCTGTTGAGCGGTGCTGGATCTAGTGGGCATGGGTGAATTGTGCCGTGTTGAAATGATTTTTAGATGTATATAACCAGTACAGATGGATGACATGTAGACCGGTACAGATTCTCAAAACATTTCGTCCTTCGCTTGAAGTTGTCGGGGCTTGTATCTGTTTTTCAGCTGTAGACCGGATCAAACTCATGCACTATGAACCTTGATCTTTCTTTGTGGCTCTCAATGGCCGGATTTGCGGTGGCCACCTCCATCACACCCGGGCCCAACAACACCATGCTGTTGGCATCAGGCGTGAACTTCGGTTTCCGGGCGACCTTGCCCCATGCATTGGGCATCAACCTTGGCGGGCTGGTGTTGTGGGTGGCTGTTGGCTTGGGCCTGGGGCAGCTGTTTCTTCAGTGGCCGCTGGCGCAAGATGCCATGCGGGTGCTGGGTTTGATGTATGTGGTCTATCTGGCCTACCGGACCTGGACCAGTGCAGGCCCGGCAAAAAGCAAAACAACGGCCGCCCGGCCCTTAAGTCCATGGGCTGCAGCCGCCTTTCAGTGGGTCAACCCCAAAGTGTGGTTCATGGTGTTGGGCTACTTCGGCTCGTTCATGCCCGATAACACGGGTGTTGCAGAGGTACTGTTGGCGTCGATCTGGTTCAGTCTGTTCAATTTCCCGTGCATCAGCTTGTGGGCCTATGCCGGTGCGCGCTTGCAAACCTTCATGTCAGATACAAAGTACCGCCGAATGTTCAACGCCGCCATGGCCCTGCTGTTGGTGGCATCCATGTTGCCCATGGTGATGCAGAGTAGAGGTGTCGCATGAAGTCGAGCAACTGTCAAAGAATCCTGAGTCGCGACTTTGTTGCGGACCGGCCTTGGGGGGCTTTGGACATTGCCCAGATTGAGGGGGCCACTGTCCGCCTGCATTGGACGGACGAGCCTTATCGCTGGCACATCAATGACGGGAAAGAGGTTTTCGCCGTCATGGATGGCGTGGTCGACATGCATTACCGAGACAACGGTCAGGAACTGGTGGTTCGTTTGGAAGCCGGTGATATTTTTTATGCCGATGAAGGTTGTGAACACGTGGCGCATCCCGTTGGAGAAGCACGCATCTTGGTGATTGAAACAGCTGGCAGTGTTTAACGCCTGGACGAAACCACAATCCCGCCCACGATCAGACCGAAAGCTGCCGCATGGTAGAGGTGCGGTGCTTCGCCTAGCACCAGGGTCGACAAAATGGCGGCAAACAAGGGGGTCAGGTTGGCAAAGAAGCCTGCGACCGCAGGCCCGGCTTGTTGCACGCCCAAGCCCCAGAAGCGGTAGGCCACCACGGCGGGGCCTACAGCTACAAACACCAGCGCCGCGGCCAGGGGCCAGCCCCAGACGATGTGTGCGTCGGTGGTGCCCCATTCCATGGCGGTGAACAGGCCTGACCAACCGAGGCCGTAGACCACCTGGGCCAGCAAGAATGCGGCCCAGCTGGCGCGGATGTGTTCGGGCTCGTCCCGGCGCGAAAGCAGCCAGCTGTACCAGGCCCAGCAGGCGGTGGCCAGCAGCATGAAGACATCGCCAATGACGAACTGCACGTCCAGCAGGTGCGCCACGTCACCGCGCGAGAGCACCACCGCCACACCCGCCAGAGATAAGGCAGCGCCCAGCAGTTGGCGGCGATGCACCTGCGCCTGAAAGAACAGGGCGCCAATACCGAGCATCCACACCGGGCTGCTGGCAGCGACCAATGTCACGTTCATGGGTGAGGAGGTCTTGAGTGCCAGGTATTGCAAGGCGTTGTAGCAGCCCACGCCCAGCAGGCCCAGCAGACCAAAACGCTTCCAGTGCGTCCACAGGCCCGAGCCGGGTTTGAACAGGCCGTGGGCCAGTGGCAGCAGGATCAGCAAAGCGCCAATCCAGCGCAAGAAATTCAAGGTGATAGGCGGGACAAGCGGCCCTACCATGCGGCCCATGACGGCATTGCCCGCCCACAGCAGGGGCGGAATCGTCAGCCAAAGGGCGGTGGCGGGGGTGAGTTTGTGATGCATGCCCGCACTGTAGCGATATTTGAGCTCTTCTTGCTGCCACGGTGTCACCGATCTGTCTGTTGGTTCATGCAAGCCTGGCCAATTCGTGGCAAAGTGGCGCGCATTGTCGTATTTGCTTACCCAAAGGAACCTAGCCATGAGCCAAGCCGTTCAGATTGATCAACCCGGTGGTCCCGAAGCCATGAAACTGGTGGATGTCACCGTCGGCCAACCCGGCCCCGGCGAGATTCGCATCCGCCACAAAGCCATTGGTCTGAACTTCATTGATGTGTACCAGCGCACGGGCCTGTATCCCAATGCCATGCCGCTGCAACTGGGCATGGAAGCCTCGGGTGTGGTCGAGGCCGTGGGCGAAGGCGTCACGCACCTGAAGGTGGGCGACCGCGCTGCTTACGCCAGCATGCCGCCCGGCAGCTATTGCGAACAGCGCGTCATGCCCGCCAAGTGCGTGTGCAAGTTGCCCGATGGCATTTCGTTCGAGACCGGCGCGGCCATGATGCTCAAGGGCCTGACGGCGCAGTACCTGCTGCGCCGTGTCAAGCCGGTGGAGGCTTTGCAGCCTGGTGATTTTGTACTGTTCCACGCTGCTGCGGGCGGTGTTGGCCTGATCGCCAGCCAGTGGGCCAAGGCGCTGGGCCTGCGCCTGATCGGCACAGCAGGTACCGAGGGCAAATGCCAATTGGCCCGCGACAACGGCGCCGAGTTCTGCATCAACTACAGCACTGAAGACTTTGGTGCCCGCGTGAAAGAAATCACCGGTGGTGCTGGCGTCAAGGTGGTGTACGACTCGGTGGGCAAGGACACCTGGGACAAGTCGCTGGACTGCCTGCAGCCTTTTGGTCTGATGGTGAGTTTTGGCAATTCGTCCGGTGCGGTGGATCCGTTCTCACCTGCGATTCTGGGCCCCAAGGGTTCGGTGTATGTGACGCGTCAGACCCTGTTCACGCACATTGCCACGCGCGAGCGCACGCAGCAGATGGCCGATGAGTTGTTTGATGTGGTGTTGTCGGGCAAGGTGAAGATCCACATCGATCAGACCTTCCCGCTGGCGCAGGTGCAGGAGGCCCATCGGGCGCTGGAAGCGCGCAAGACGACGGGTTGTACGATCCTCACGCTTTGATCATTTGGGGAGTCCTCGGCGGCGGCTGGGCCGCGCGCCGGGTTCCTCATGCTGCGCCGAAGCGCAGAAATCGTCACCCGACGTGCGGCCCAGCCTTCAACGAAGCGAAAAACTCAGGCCGCCAGTTTCTGCTTGGGTGCCACAGCGTCCAGCGCGGCGCGCAGCTGACCCAGCGTGCGCTCGACGTTGCGCCACTTGTCCAGGCCGAACAGGCCCATGCGGAAGGTGGAAAAGTCTGCAGGCTCATCGCACTGGAGCGGCACGCCGGCAGCGGTTTGCAGGCCTTGGGCGAGGAACTTCTTGCTGTTCTGGATCTCGGGGTCGGTGGTGTAGCTCACCACCACGCCCGGTGCTTCAAAGCCCGGTGCGGCCACACTGGCAAAGCCGTATTCGCGCAGCAGGCCGCGCACGGCGCTGCCCAGGGCGATTTGTTCTTCACGCACCTTGTCAAAGCCGTAGGCCTCGGTCTCCAGCATGGTTTGCTGCAGGCGTTGCAGGGCATCGGTGGGCAAGGTGGTGTGGTACATGTGGGCGCCACCTTCGTAGGTTTCCATCACCTGCAGCCACTTTTTCAGATCGGCGGCAAAGGTGGTGCTGGTGGTGGCGTCGATCGCCTTGCGGGCGCGCTCGCTCATCATCACCATGGCGCAGGCGGGCGAGCTGCTCCAGCCTTTTTGCGGGGCACTGATCAGGATGTCCACCCCCGTGGCTTGCATGTCCACCCACATCGCGCCAGAGGCAATGCAGTCCAGCACAAACAGGCCACCCACCGCATGCACCGCGTCGGCAACGGCCTTGAGGTAGTCGTCGGGCAGCATCATGCCGACAGCGGTTTCCACGTGCGGGGCAAACACCAGTGCGGGTTTTTCAGCGGCGATAGCGGCTTTGACTTCTTCGATGGGGGCGGGCGTCCAGGCGGCTTGCGGCGCATGGCTGGTGCGACGGGCCTTGAGCACAGTGTGGCTCTTGGGAATCTGGCCCATGTCAAAAATCTGCGTCCAGCGGAAGCTGAACCAGCCGTTGCGAATCACCATCACATGCTGGCCGGTGGCGAACTGGCGTGCGACCGACTCCATGCCAAAAGTCCCGCTGCCCGGCACCAGCGCCACTGAGTGGGCTTTGTACACGTCTTTGAGCATGCGCGAGATGTCGGTCATCACGCCAGCAAAGCGCTTGGACATGTGGTTGAGCGCGCGGTCGGTGTAAACCACCGAGAACTCCAGCAGTCCATCAGGATCAATGTTGGGCAGCAAAGCGGGCATGGGTGTCTCCCTTTTGGAATTGAGTGGGTCAAAGACGCGAGCTTAACCTTTTAGCGTCCACGGCGCACGCGCAGCAGTTCGTCCAAGATGAGCAGCCCGGCGCCCAGCGTGATGGCGCTGTCGGCCACGTTGAAGGCCGGGAAATGGCCGCCGTGGAAGATGCCGTCCAGAAAGGCCCAGTGGAAGTCCAGAAAGTCGACCACATAACCGTGCAGCAGGCGATCGATCACGTTGCCCACGGCACCGCCCAGGATCAGGCTGATGGCCCACGAAAACAGTTTCTGACCCGCGTGGCTGCGCAGCATCCAGACCATCACCAAGGCCGCGACGATCCCCAGCCCGGTAAAGAACCAGCGCTGCCAGCCCCCCGCATTGGACAAAAAGGAGAATGCCGCACCGTGGTTGTGTGCGCGCACCAGGTTAAAGAACGAGGTCACGGTCATGCTGTCGCCGTACTGGAAACTACCCAGAATCAGCACCTTGGTGAGCTGGTCCAGAACCATCACCAGCAGGGCAATGGCCAGCCAGATCAGCCAGCCATTGCTTCGCGTACCTTTGCCCTTGGCCATGCTCAGGCCACCGTGCGGGTTTCACCCGCGCCGTAGAGGTTGCTGGTGCAACGGCCGCACAGAGTGGGGTGCGCTGCATCGTGGCCCACATCGTCAGCGTAGTGCCAGCAGCGCTCGCACTTGGTGGCTTCGCTCACGGCGACTTGCACGCTCAGCGCGTCACCGGCCAGCAGCGTGACCTTGGACGTGATGAACACGAACTTGAGGTCGTCGCCCAGGCTGGCCAGCAGCGCATGGTCTTCGGCGGGTGCGGTCACCGTGATGTTGGCCTGCAGCGAGGCGCCGACCTTGCCTTCGGCGCGCACGGCTTCGATGTCCTTGTTGACCACATCACGCACTTCGCGGATGCGGTTCCACTTGGCCAGCAAGTTGGCGTCGGGCGTGCCCAGGTCGCTGAAGGTTTCGAAGAAGATGGACTTGGACGTGCCAAAGCTCTTCCAGGCTTCTTCGGCCGTGAAGGACAGGAAGGGCGCCATCCAGCGCAGCATGGCGTGGGTGATGCGCCAGAGCGCCGTCTGGGCGCTGCGGCGGGCCAGGCTCTTGGGTGCGGTGGTGTAGAGGCGGTCCTTGAGCACGTCCAGGTAGAAGGCGCCCAAGTCTTCCGAGCAATACACCTGCAGCTTGCCGACCACGGGGTGGAATTCGTAGACGTTGAAGTGAGCCAGGATCTCGGCCTGCAGCTCGGCGGCGCGGGCCAGTGCGTAGCGGTCGATTTCCAGCAGCTGCTCGTCAGCGACGGCGTCCTGGGCCGGGTCGAAGTCGCTCACGTTGGCCAGCAAAAAGCGCAGCGTGTTGCGGATGCGGCGGTAGGCGTCGACCACGCGGGCCAGGATCTTGTCGTCGATGTTGAGGTCGCCCGAGTAATCGGTGCTGGCCACCCACAGGCGCACGATTTCGGCGCCCATCTTGCTGGTCACGCTTTGCGGATCGACCGTGTTCCCCAGCGATTTGCTCATCTTGCGGCCCTGGCCGTCGGTGGCAAAGCCGTGGGTCAGCAGGCCACGGTAGGGCGCCCGGCCCTCGAGTGCGCAGCCCAGAAGCAGCGAGCTGTGGAACCAGCCGCGGTGCTGGTCATGGCCTTCGAGGTAGAGGTCGGCTTCGGGGCCTTGCGCGTGGAAAGGCGCACGGGCGTAGGCGTCCTTGTGGCTGCCGCGCAGCACATGGCGGAAGGTGGAGCCGGAGTCAAACCAGACTTCCAAGATGTCGGTGCTCTTGGTGTAGTGGACGGCGTCGACTGCGCCCAGGATCTCTTCGGCCGTCACGCGGCTCCAGGCCTCGATGCCGCCTTTCTCGACGATGGCGGCGGCCTGGTCCAGGATCTCCATCGTGCGTGGGTGCAGCTCGCCGCTGTCCTTGTGGATGAAGAAGGGCAGCGGCACGCCCCAGCTGCGCTGGCGTGAGATGCACCAGTCCGGGCGGTTGGCGATCATGTCGCGCAGGCGGGCGCGGCCGTTCTCGGGGTAGAAGCTGGTCTGCTCGATGGCATCGAGCGCGAGCTGGCGCAGGGTTTTGGCGGGTTTTTGTGCCGGGTCTTCAAAGACGCCGGTGCCTTCGTCCATCCGCACGAACCATTGCGGGGCGGCGCGGTAGATGACGGGCGTCTTGTGGCGCCAGCAGTGCGGGTAGCTGTGCGTGATCTTCTGTGTGGCCATCAGCCGGTCGCTCTGGGCCAGCACTTCGAGCACGCGCGGCACGGCCTTCCAGATGTGCAGACCGCCAAACAGCGGCAGCTCCTCGGTGTAGACGCCGTTGCCCTGAACCGGGTTGAGGATGTCCTGGTAGGCCATGCCGTGGGCCACGCAGGAATTGAAGTCGTCCAGACCGTAGGCGGGCGCCGAGTGCACGATGCCGGTACCGTCGGTGTCGCTCACATAGTCGGCCAGGTACAGGGGCGAAAGGCGCTTGTAGCTGTAGGGGCCGCTGGTGTTGTCTACATCATGCAGCGGGTGGCGGAACACCAGGCCGCGCAGGGCTTCGCCCTTGGCGGTGGCGATCACCTGGCCTTCGAAGCCGAAGCGCTCCAGGCATTTCTCCACCAGGCTGGCGGCCAGCATCAGCACGCCACGCGGGGTGTCGACCAGGGCATATTCCAACTCGGGGTGGGCGTTGAGCGCCTGGTTGGCCGGGATGGTCCAGGCGGTGGTGGTCCAGATGACGGTGAAGACCGGCTTGACATCTCCCGTTTGCCCTGAGGGAGGCGCGACGCCAAAGGCGGCATAGACCTGGGCGGCGTTGTCGGCTTCGAAAGCCACATCCAGCGTGTCGCTTTGCTTGTCGGCGTATTCGATCTCGAATTCGGCCAGCGAGGAGCCGCAGTCGAAACACCAGTAAACGGGCTTGAGGCCACGGTAGACGAAACCGCGCTCGATCACCTGCTTGAAGGCACGGATTTCACCGGCCTCGTTGGCGAAGTCCATGGTGCGGTAGGGACGCTCCCAGTCGCCCAGCACGCCCAGGCGCTTGAAGTCCTCGCGCTGCTGGTCGATCTGCTCGGTGGCAAAGGCGCGGCTCTTGGCCTGCATGTCGTCTCGGCTGAGGTTACGCCCGTGCAGTTTCTCAATCGCGTTCTCGATCGGCAGGCCGTGGCAGTCCCAGCCCGGGATGTACTGCGCGTCAAAACCGGCGAGCTGTCGGCTTTTGACGATCATGTCCTTGAGCACCTTGTTGAGGGCATGGCCGATGTGCAGCTTGCCGTTGGCATAAGGCGGGCCGTCGTGCAGCACGAACAGCGGGGCACCCTTGCGGGCCTCGCGCAGCTGCTTGTACAGGCCATGTTCGTTCCATTCCTGCACCCAGGCCGGCTCGCGCTTGGGCAGGTCACCGCGCATGGGGAAAGGGGTGTCCGGCAGGTTCAGGGTCGCGCGGTAATCCGTGGTGGGCGCGGCGGCGGAGGCAGAGGTGGGGTCAGACATGGTCGTGTACAGCGGGGGCGCGAAGGGGCTTCGACAGGCTCAGCCCGAACGGGCAGTGTGTTCGGCTGAACGAAGGGGGCGGCCCTTGCACCGTTCGCCCTGAGCCTGTCGAAAGGCGGCAAACGGCGGGCCGAAGCGTCAAATTCGGTCGCGGGTGGTCTGGCGGTGTGTCTCGCCGTGGCGCGAGGCAAACCAGGCACGAGCGTCATCGCAGTCCCTGGCGATGCCTTTTGTCAGGGCATCCAGACCGTCGTATTTGAGCTCGTCATGGAGTTTGTGCAGCAGATCCACGCGGAT
>JACCDV011142782.1_pt1 | contig 69642 bp, 61 predicted proteins | sample 7446131 | NCBI WGS metagenome assembly JACCDV01 (sample SAMN15323448, study PRJNA562643) | freshwater metagenome | isolation source: river surface water | place: USA:Blue River Watershed | collected 2017-08-17
ATGAGATTTTATTAATAAAAGATGGTCAAATAGCAAAGGTTTTTAACCAAGAGCACTTTGCTGATATCAAGGGTTTATATTCCGACAGCATAAATTCGGGTGTACAAAGCATCATCAAGGCAATTGAAAAATAGAAAATTGACCATTCACCATTCAAAGGAATTGCCTAGGTATTTATCGATTACATTCCTGTTCTACCGCTAATTTTTTAATTTTACTCAAAGTGATGGTCATGCAGTATAAAGAGATAGTTATTCTTACAGGAGCAAGTAAAGGTTTGGGTTTGGATTTGCTCAAGCAAGTTTTGGATAAGCCAAATACTTTGGTGGTTTCTGTTTCGAGGACCAAGCTTAATTTTGAAGTAGCTCATCTTTTTCAGATGAACCTCGACCTCACTGATTTTCGCAATTGTGAAGAATTGATGGCAACTTTGGGGGATATGATCACCAGGCAAGCAAAGTTGAAAAAAATAACGCTCATTAACAACGCGGCACGTTTGGGAGAGATTAAAACTTGTATCAATGTAAGTTCCTTGGATGTTGCAAAGACCATTTTTTTAAATACAACGGTTCCTATCTTGCTTCAAAATAGGGTCCTTCAATATGCTAGTGAGCATACTTTTGTTGAAGTGCTCCATATCATTTCAGGAGCTGCAAATAAAGCATATCACGGCTGGGGGGCTTACTGCGCATCAAAAGCAGGTCTGTCAATGGCGACGAAAACGGCAGCCTTGGAAATTACAAATCTTGCCCTCAACGCAAAGGTCTGGGCACTTATACCTGGAGTTATAGATACCGGAATGCAGGAAGAAATTAGAAATAGCAATACCCGAGATTTTCATGAGCTAGAAAGGTTTGTCAAAATGAAGTCAGAAAACATGTTGATTTCACCGGTGGTAATTGCCAGTTTTATATCAAAAGCAATAACGGACAAAGGTTTTGCCAATGGGGAGGTTTATAATGTTAAAGATTATATTTGAACATGCAACTCACCAAACTCAACGCAGACAGCTCCTGGATGTTTCATTTCGATGGGCTTCATGTGCTCGTTGATCCTTGGTTTACTGAGTCACAAGTAGATTTTCATCCTTGGTTCAGTCGGCAATTTCACCTCGATGCACAACCAAGAGTTGCGGCGCTCCAAAAGCCTGACTTCATTTTCATCTCGCATCGCTATACCGATCACTGTAATCAAGAAACCTTGTTGCAGCTAGATGCAAATATTCCGCTCATTGCATTGCCAAGTATATTAAAGAAGATTGAAGCTTGGGGGCATTTTAAAAAATTAATAACACTTTCTGAAGCGCCTTTCGATATTCAACTTATTGCAACTCGTGAAAATTTAGTTCATAAGGCCTATCTCATCACAACCTCAGCTGAAAAACTTCTCTATGCGCCTCATGGTGCCAAATTAAAGCAAGAATGTACGGCTGAAATCATTATTGCATCTACATTGCGCTATGAGTTGCCTTTCTTTTTGGGTGGGGTGATCAATTTAGGATTAAAGGCGGCAATGGATTTAAAAGAAAATGTAAGGGCTCAGCACTTGTTGTGCACGCATGCTGAAAACAAGAGGGCAGAAGGGTTGGTCGCTGCACTTGCTAAAAAGAAGTTTCAAAATGATGCTGGTGTTACCTATCTGAATCCAGGAGAAACTTTCTTATTTGATCCTAGCGAAATAAAAAACTAGGGTTTGAAACGCAAAAGTGAGCCGTCAGTGAGGCTGGCATAAATATATAGGCCGTTGAAAGTCATGCTGAGTGCATTTACTTCGAATAGTTTTTTCCACGTTTTCCCGTTGTTTGTACTGACATCAATTCCGTTCGTGCCACAAGCGTAATAGTTACTGTTAGCCATTATAACGCAAGAGCGGTAGCCTGAAGGTCCTTTCTTTGGTGCGTTCCAAGTTTTGCCGCCATCATTTGAATAGAAGCAGGTGTTTTGGGTTGCATTAGGCTTGGTGTAATCGCCGCCAACGGTCATGATTTGCAGTTCGTTTTTAATGTGTAGCGCATAAGGCCCGCAAGTGGGGCAAGATGGATAGGGAATCGCGTTAGAAGACCATGAGCCTCCTTGGTCAGGTGAATGGAAAAACCTGGATGTCAGGCCGCCAGATACAAAATAAAATTGACCGTTGAGCATTTGATTCGTTTGACCACTTGCGGCATACGCTGCTTCTCCTTCATTTGCGCTCGCTTTTGCTGCTGTTGCTTGCCAATGAAGCCCGTAGTCTGTAGAGTAAAAAGTACTGAAAAATCCGTCAATCGGATCACCAAGCAAAAAGACTAAATTTTCTTGCGCACAAATACCATCTAAAAAAAGGGTGCTTCTTTTTTCGAATGGGTAAATAATTGAAACTGGCTTCAATGTTTTGTCTAACAAAACGATGCCGCTAGAATCATGACTTTGTAAGGCGATAAAACCTTTTTGAGTCACGGCAATATCTCGGATTTCTTTGAAGTTGGCACCTAATTTTTCTTCGCTAAGTACTTTGCCATTTGGGTCGTGTAAGCGTATAACTGCCTCACTAGAGCCGCTCAGTAATTGCCTATTAGGAAGGGTAATCAGTGCCCGTTGGTGTTCCTTATTGCTTGTTTTCGGAAAAAATACTTGTACTTGGGCAAACGATAAATTCCAAAAGCAAAGTAAACAAAAGATCCTAGGCATTGCTTCTAAATTTGGTTTCAAATTTTGCTTTGAGCTCAACAAGAGTTTGAGGCCAATTGTCAGGTTGTTGGTGTTTCCAACGCTTGTGTGACCACAGCCATCGCGTTGGGTTATCTATGATTTGTTGTTCAAGTTTTTGAACATGCATTTGAGTCAATACTTGGTAATCAAGTTTTTTTGGTTCTTTAACTATAGGTTCAATTGAAATGTTATAATAGCCTCTTTTATAGTTTTTTATATCAACATAATATACGGCGCAATCATAGGTGTTGGCCATGTACTCAGGGCCAAAAATGAGGGGCGTTTTTTGATTTAAAAAAGGCAGCCAAAGACATTGATTGGGTGAACTTGGCGCTTGATCGGCTAAGACAAGTATAATGGGCTGATTGGCATCAAATGCTTCTTGGTAATTTTGAGCATGGACAACTTTTAAACCAAAACGTTCTCGTCTTTGTGTTAATTTTTGATTCCAAAATGGGTGACTCAGCGGCATGCCGATGCCGTAACTCGGTTGTTTGAACCATAAAGCTTGAGCCGTAATGAGCCATTCCCAGTTATTGTAATGGCCGGCTACTAGAAGGATTGGTTTGTTCAGCCCTTTGATTTCTTCTACTATTTCAGGATTCTCAAGGTGCATGCGCTGGAGTAATTCGCGCTTGGAGATACTCAAATTCTTAATGGACTCTACAAGAAGATCTGAGAAATAGCGATAAAAGTCTTTTCTAAATTTGATGATTTCAGATGCGTCGAGTTTTGGAAAAGCCCGTTTGATATTTTCGTCAATGACCTTCTTGCGATAGGGTACAAGACGGGTAAAAAAGAAGAAGAGAATGTTAGAGAGCGCATACAAAATGCCCATGGGTAAATAGGACAGCGGCAAAACGAGTCCGTAATAGAGCAGAGCGCCGCTTAAAACTTGTATTTTTCTTGCCACCATTTTTTGATTTGTTGGGCGATCTCTTGTTCTTTTGGGCTACTACCGGGTTGAAAAAAGCTCGTGCCGCTCAATTGCTCGGGTAGAAATTCTTGCGAATAAAAATTACCCGGATGGTCATGACTATATTGGTAGCCATCTCCGTAACCAAGTTCTTTCATGAGTTTGGTTGGCGAATTGCGTAGGGCAAGTGGTACGCCGAGGTTGCCCGTTTGCTGAACGACCTGTTGGGCTTTATTGATGGCCATATAGGCAGCGTTTCCTTTGGGTGAACTCGCTAAATATAAAGTGCATTCGCTCAAGATGATCCTGGATTCTGGCCAGCCAACGTTTTCCACGGCCTGAAAGCAGGCATTGGCTAGAAGCAATGCATTGGGGTTTGCTAGGCCGATGTCTTCGGCGGCTAAAATCACTAAGCGGCGTGCAATGAATTTAGGGTCTTCGCCTCCTTCTACCATTCGGGCCAGCCAATAAACTGCAGCATTGGGGTCTGAGCCTCTTACGGACTTGATGAACGCAGAGATGATGTCGTAATGCTGTTCACCATCTTTGTCGTAGCTGGCAAGGCTCTGTTGTGCATTAGCCAAAACGACTTCATCGGTGATTTTAATGTCGGTCTGGCCCTGAAATGTGCCAATAATGATTTCAAAAACATTGAGCAGTTTGCGGGCGTCTCCGCCTGAAATGCGCAACAGGGCATTGGTTTCTAGTAAGGAGATCTTCTTTTTTTGAAGTTGTTGGTCTTCTTTAATAGCCCTTTCTAGAAGTGTGATGAGGTCGTTTTTGGTGTGTTGCTCTAGGGTATAAACCTGGCAGCGCGAAAGCAAGGCCGAAATAACCTCAAACGAAGGGTTTTCGGTTGTGGCGCCGATCAAGGTAATGATGCCTTTTTCTACGGCTCCCAGCAGTGAATCTTGCTGTGCTTTGGAAAAGCGGTGGATTTCATCGATAAAAAGAATGCTACCCTTTGGGCTGAACATTCCGCCGTTCTGCACTTTGGCAATGACTTCCCTCACATCTTTGACACCGCTAGAGATGGCTGAAAGTGTGTGGATAGGCCGATCTAGGTGTTGGGCAATGAGTTGGGCTAAAGTAGTTTTTCCGACGCCCGGAGGGCCCCAGAAGATCATGGAGGGAATGACGCCAGCATCAAGTGCTCTGCGCAGCGCAGCGTTTGACGCCAATAGGTGTTGCTGACCAATGTATTGATCGAGGGTCTTTGGGCGCATGCGTTCTGCGAGCGGAGCATTCATTACTCAAAGATAAGCAAACTAATTTTAGTATCTTCGTGGCAAAACAGATTGAATGAACGTCTATCTCGACAACGCCGCCACAACTCCAGTAGCGCCAGAAGTAGTAGAAGCCATGATTCCAGTGTTGTTTAACACCTTTGGCAATCCTTCTTCTACCCACGCTTTTGGACGTCAGGCCAAAGCACTTTTAGAAAACGCAAGGCGCAGCATTGCGCAAGCACTCAATTGTGCGCCATCCGAACTCATCTTTACCTCTGGCGGAACAGAAGCCGACAACATGGCACTGCATGCTGCCGTAACACAACTTGGTGTCGAGCGCATTATCACCACAGTTATTGAACATCATGCCGTTGGGCATACCGCAGAAGCGCTGCAGGCTCACGAGTCAGTCACCGTGACCAATTTATCTTTAGATGCAAAAGGAAATGTGAATCTGCAAGAGTTAGAAGCGTACTTGCAAGATGGAACGCCTACACTTGTTTCGCTCATGCATGCCAACAATGAAATTGCAACACTTTTACCATTGGCAGAAGTAGCGCAATTGTGCCGCAAATATGGTGCTTATTTTCATTCTGACACCGTCCAAACAATGGGGCACTATCACTTCGATCTTGCTGCCCTCGACATCGATTTTATTACTTGCGCCGCCCATAAATTTCACGGGCCTAAAGGAACAGGTTTCCTTTATGTAAATAAGAAAACACGCGTCAATCCTTTGATTCATGGTGGTGCGCAAGAAAGAGGTTTGCGCGGAGGCACTGAAAATATAGCAGGGGTTGTAGGTTTAGCTAAAGCTGTAGAATTGGCCTACACCGATTTAGAAGCGCATCAGCAACACGTTTGGGGTCTTAAGAGCTACATGATTGCCCGTTTGCAGGAAATATTTGCCGACGTGCGTTTTCATGGCGAAACAAGTTTTGAGAAAGCCCTTTATACGGTGCTTAATGTGTGTTTACCCGCCACGCCCAAGGCTGGTTTGTTACTTTTCACCCTCGATCTGAAAGGAATTGCCGTAAGTGGCGGTTCTGCTTGCACTTCTGGGGCAACTAAAGGTTCTCATGTATTAGAAGGAATCGGCGCAGACATGAGCCGCCCGAATGCGCGTTTTTCTTTTTCTCGCTTTACCACACAAGAAGAAATTGATTACGCGCTTCAACAATTACAAGAGGTCTATCAAAAGAATTTGTAAATTCAATTTATGCAAGCCAGGCCCAAAGTATTATTTATTTCTAGTTGGTATCCAACTCAACTGAAGCCCACAGAAGGTAATTTTGTACAACAGCATATTCTTGCAGCTCAACTTGTGGCTGATGTAGCGCTTGTGCATGTGGTCCTGAGCACAGCGCATCAAGAAATAACCCATCAGCAAATTGCGTCTTCCTATGAAGCGCACATTATTTACATCCCTAAAAATACCTTACCTATTCTAGGCTTGGTGTTTAATTATTTTCGCCTATTCAGCACCTACTGGAAAATAGCTGCTCAAACAAAGCTAGGAAAGCCAGACCTCATTCATGCGAATGTGTTGTATCCTATCGGCCTGATTGGAATCATGCTCAAGCTCAGGTGGCGCATTCCGTTGCTTTTTACAGAGCATTGGACTTGCTATCATCCTTACGCACAGCCTCAGCCTACGCGTTGGCAACGGTTTTTCTTACGTCTGATCGGCAAGCGCGCCAATTTGATCATGCCTGTTTCACTTGATCTAGCTGCAGCTATGCAGCAATTTGGAATCAATGCCCCAATGAAGGTGGTTCCAAATGCCGTTGATCCAGCTATTTTTTCAGTGCAAGAAAAGCGCCCTCGTGGGGTGTATCGTTTTGTGCATGTTTCATCTCTAGATCCCGAGCAAAAGAATTTTCACCTTTTGGTACGTGCATTTTATCGCCTCAAAAAGCAACAGCCTAAAATAGAATTACATGTGGTTTCAGATGGCGATTTTGAAGCTTATAGTTCGCTTTTGAAAGGTTTTGAATTTGCTTCCTCCATCCACTTTCACGGAAAGCAAGATAGCGCTGGTGTAGCAGCTTTGCTTCAATTTGCCGATGCACTCGTGCTCAGTAGTCGTTTCGAGAATTTGCCTTGTGTTTTATTAGAGTCGCTTTCAACCGGCACGCCTATGATTGCCACAAACGTCGGTGGTGTTGCCGAGATAGTCAATTCTGGCAACGGCATCCTGATTCCGTCCGAAGATGAGAAAGCACTTGTTGCTGCAATGATTCAAATTCAAGAAAAACAATATCCCGCGCAAGACATGCACCATGAAGCGCAACTCAAATACAGCCCAACTACCATCGCAGGTCTTTTTCTGGAGGCCTATCACTTGGTGCTCAAGAAAGATGTGGCGTAGTATTTTTGGTAATTTTAGTGTTCGGGTGCTTTCCGCACTGCTCAATTTAGGCTTGGTTATACTCTTTTCTCAGCTTACAGGAACCGTCGGAAAAGGCGAGCAAAGCCTTGTGCTTACTTCCGTTGCCATCATCACCATTTTTGATTCCTTGGTGGGTGGGGCTGCTTTGGTATATCTTTCTTCTCGTTACTCATGGACGCAATTGATCAAAGCATCATATACCTGGGTGCTTGTGGTCAGTACCTTTGCTTTTTTAATTCTCGAGGCCTTTCATGTATTTGAAACAAAATACCTCCTTCACATTATTTTACTAAGTGCTATTAGTTCTGTAAGTTCGGTTCATGCTTCTTTGCTGATGGGTCAGCAGCGGCTCAAAGCCTTTAATTTAATTCAGATTTTAGTGCCATTGCTCACTTTTTCAACGTGTGTTGGGCAATGGTTATTATATCACCCATTGGATTACATCGATGCCTTGTATGTTTCTTATATGGTGGCCTTATTGACCAGTTGTATTGCGATTTGGCGTTTCTTTCCGCAACAAGAGCAAGAAGTGGTGAGCCGAAAAATGATCTGGCAGCGCTTGTTTAAGCTAGGCTTTTATAATCAGTTAGCCCATGTATTACAGCTCTTGAGTTTTAGGGCGAGTTATTACATTCTAGAGCAATTTCACGGAACTTCAGCAGTTGGTGTCTTCTCAAATGCGAGCTCCATTACGGAATCTATTTGGCTTATTGCATCAAGTATTTCTTTGTGGCAATATGCCACTATCTCAAATACCCAAGATCAGCAATACACCATTCAGATCACAGAAAAGCTCAGTCGTTTTGGCATGTTGGCGGCCTTCTTTGGTGTGGGTTTTTTCTTGTTTTTACCGCCCGATTTTTACCAATTTGTTTTCGGAGCTGATTTCGGGGGGCTTCAAAAGCTGATGTGGGCCTTGGCGCCGGGTGTATGGGTTTTTACCTATGCGCTTGTGGTGGGGCATTATTTCTCTGGCCATGGCCGCTATTGGGTCAATGCTTTGGCTTCTGGAGTGGGTTTGGTTTTTAGTTTATTGGCCTCATTTATTTTCATTCCAATGTACGGAGCCATAGGGGCTGCGCTTGCTGCAAGTATGTCATACACGGCTACTAGTTTGGTTGTGTTGCGCTATTTTCTCAAAGATGGCGCACAATTTTCTGTTTTTCCGTCTAAAGAGGAACTCTTACAATTATTTACCCAAATGCGCGTTTTGTGGCGTAAGTCTTAAGTATGCAAAAAATAAAAAAATTAGTAAAGGCGCTAGGATTGCTTTTGAAGAGGCCTGCATTATTGAATCTTATTTTAAAAGATGAGGAGGTGTTGCAGCAAGAATTTAAAAAAGTTTTTCCAACACTTTCTTTTCAAGAAATTGATCCATTTGTTTGGGAAGAGGCCGCTGAGCTGAAGATCACTCCTTATGCTTTTCTTTCGGGTTCATCTATGGCAACCGATTTTGCTTTGTTGCAAATGTTGTGTCGTCGCTACCATGTAAATACCTATTTAGAGATTGGAACGTGGAGAGGGGAAAGCGTTGCAAATGTCGCTCCTTTTGTAAAAGCGGCTTTTACGTTGAATTTGCCAGATGAAACTCTCCAAAAAATGGGTATGAGTCAGGCTTATATTGACTCGCATCGCTTTTATTCCAAAAACATGAGTAATGTCACTCACTTGTTTGGCGACTCAGCTACTTTCAATTGGACGCCCTATCTTCAAAATTGCGATCTTATTTTCATTGACGGCGATCATTCCACAGCGGCTGTTCAGCGTGATACTCAAACGGCCTTGGAGCTCAGAAAAAACAACGATGCAATTTTAGTTTGGCACGATGCCAAATCAGATGCCGAATATCTGCGCTATGAGGTTTTGCTTGGTATTTACCGAGCAATGCCAATAGAATTACATGCAAATATTTATTTGGTGAAGCATTCGTTGTGTGCAGTTTATTTGCCGCAGGGCATCCAAGGAACTGCGCTTCAAATCAATGCCTTGCCGCAAAGACGATTTGAACTAGATTTAAAGATCACGAATTTTTAATTGAAGTTAGTTATGTTAAATCGCTCTATCCAAATAAGATAGCAAGCATATTTAAAAACAAAATTCTGTTCGCTCGCATATTTTTCATCGCTAAAAATGCGTGGTAGCGCTGTGAGTAGTTTTGCGGAATTCACGATGCCGCTCTGATCTAAATTTGTTTTTTCTGTGATGAGGTTTTGCCAAAATGGTGTGCTTTCCATAAGCCACTTGCTTTCTGGCACCGAGAAGCCTTTTTTATCCCGTCGCCAAGAAATGCGCTCGGGCAAGTCGCCATCCAATGCTTTTCTTACTAAGAATTTAGACCAACCATTTTTTATAAGTGAATTGGCGGGCAAAGAGCGTGCGATTGTCAGTAATGGAGCGTCATCAGAAAAGGGAGTTCTAGACTCAATGCTGTACTGCATAGAGCAGCGATCTTCCCATCTGAGTAAACCTTTTAATTCATGGCTCTGGCAATATTCAGCTAAATGATCTTGTAGTTTTTGAAATCTTTTTCTTTTGATGGCTTTGAATTTGCTGAGGTAGGGTGCATTCGGATGGCTTCTTTTTCTCACCAATATTTGAATAGAGGTAGGCAGGTAGCTGAAAACATCTTTGGCCCATTCTTGGAATACGTATTTTTTAGAGCTTGGCGAATTGCTGAGTTGCTGCCATTCCTTAAAGAACAATCCAAATTGTCCGGTCCAGAATAGTTCTTTTAAAAATGTTGGATAAAATACGCGATAGCCAGCAAATAATTCATCGCCACCTTGGCCATCGATGAGGATTTTGATCCCTTCTTGAGCTGCGCTTTTCATAACGCTACTTTGGGCAAATGTACTCGTGCTGAGTAAAGGGATATCTTGATGGTAAATAAGCTCGGATAGTGCTTCAATAAGGGCCTCACTCGTTAACTCAGAAATGTGCCAATTGGCATTCGTGTGGGCGATCATTTGGGCTGCCCAGTTGCGTTCGTCTTGAGGCGAGTGATGCGCCGCGGTGAATGCATGTAAACCTTTTGAGAGCGAGCTGATTTCGTTTTGCTGTTGTAATTGACTAGCGAGGTGGAGTAAGCTGCTAGAGTCTAGGCCGCCAGATAGGCAAAAGCCAAGTGGGACGTCGGCGCGCAAGCGTAACCTAACTGCGTTTTCTAAGGCTTTTTTGAGGTCTTGCGGGGTGTTTTGCCCCTCTATTTTTTCAGGAAAATAATAGCGCTTGATTTTAATTTTTTGAACCGCTAAATCGTAGTGGAGTTCATGTCCTGGCAGTAATTCATTGATTTGCTTGAAAAACCCTTCTTCTTCTAATTCGATTTTAGAATTCCAGAAATAGTCTTGAAGCGCTTTTATGTTAGCCGTAGGCCGGTAACTAGGTAGGGTGAGTAGGCTTTTGATTTCAGAGGCAAAACTAAAATGTTGCTCGTTATCTAGGTAGTAGAAAGGCTTGACGCCATAAGGGTCGCGGGCGCAAAACAAAGTGTTTTTTTGTTTGTCGTAAATCGCAAAAGCCCACATGCCATTGAAGCGAAGCAAACAAGCGGCACCCCAATGTATGTAGGCTTGTAGCAATACTTCGGCATCTGATTCACTTTTGAAGGTGGCGCCAAGTGCAAGTAATTCTTCTTTGAGTTCGAGGTAATTGTAAATTTCTCCATTGTAGCTCAACCAGTAGCGATCAGCAATTTGCATGGGTTGAGAAGCAGCGAGCGATAAATCAATGATAGAGAGCCGGCGGTGTGCCAGGCCAAAGTTTTCGGCATCAAACCATTGCAGGCCTGCGCCATCAGGCCCTCGATGTGAAAGTTTCTGATTCATGGCGGCAAGCAGTGTAGAACCCTCTTGGCTTGCTGAGTGCTGCTTGCAATGAAGTCCGGTGATGCCACACATAAAGGAACTATAGCTTTTTATCTAATAAATAAACAAAGCTCGCAATGGCTGCTGCCCCTAATTCAAGTTCTCGTTTGTTGACCGACTCAAAAACGTCCGACGGAGCATGATGGTAGTCAAAATAGCGTTGAGAATCAGGTACAAATCCAAAGAGTGGAATACCGGGGTATTGCTCTTTGAGTGGCCCGATATCGACACCGCCGTAGCCTTTTTCAAAGATGTGCAGGTCGTAAGTGCGCAGTTGAGGTTCGAAACTTTGGAGGATGCTCAGGTATTGATCTGGGCCGTCGAGGCCGAAACCTCTTGGGGCAAATCCGCCTCTGTCGCTTTCCATTGCAGCAATTTGTTGCTCGCCATTGGCAGAGCACCACTTTGCATATTGCTGCCCGCCTTGGTTTCCGTTTTCTTCATTCATGAAAAAGACAACGCGAATGGTATGCTTGGGTTTGATGTCAAGTTCATGAAGGATGCGCAGCGCCTCTAAACAGTGAATCACGCCGGCGCCGTCGTCGTGAGCGCCTTCGCCAGTATCCCAAGAGTCTAAGTGGCCACCAATGGTGATGATTTGATCGGGATAGAGGCTGCCTTTGATTTCTGCCATAACGTTGTAAGAATTGGCATCTGGGAATTCTCGGCAATCCATCTCTAAATAGAAGCGCACTTTGCTTTCTTTCAATGCGATAGAAAGTGCGTCGGCATCTTGAGTAGAAAGTGCGGCAGCTGGAATTTTTGGCACGTCTTTTTCGTAGTGCATTGAGCCGGTATGAGGGTGTTCGTCGATAGGCAAGCCTAAAGAGCGGATCACAACCGCTTTGGCTCCTAATTTTGCAGCTTCTACAGCGCCGTTACCACGGATGGCGTAACATGCTCCGTAGGCTTTGAAAGTTTGGATTTGAGCGGCGTCCATGGGTTGGTTCAGGAAAACGATTTTTCCTACAACATCTTTTGGCTTCGCATTTTTCAGATCGGTAAGCGTTTTAAATTCAATGACCTCTGCCTCGAGTAGCCCATTTGTGCCAATGGAGCCACCTAGCGCCAATAAATGTAGTTTATGGGTTGCTTCATATTTGCCTACAGATTTATACCAAGCGGTTTCTGTGGTGCCTCGCTCCCAATGCGGTACAGTGATGGCTTGCTTGTTCACTTGATCAAATTGGTAGGAAAGCATTTTTTCGTAGCTCCAGTCTACTGCCATTTGTGCTTGAGCAGAGCCAGAAAGGCGCGGCCCAATATCTTTGCAAAGTTGACGAAGGTTCTCGTAAGCATGTCCTCTCAAAAGCGCTTCGTCGTAGATGCGACGTATCTGGAGGCTGTCTTGAGCCAAAAGCTGACCAAAGAGTAGGGAGAAAACAAAGAGAATGCGCTTGTGTTTCATGCTGTGAATTTGCGTAAAAATACCAAAAATCAGCCGAAGCACGCTGCTTTTGGCTATCTTTGCTACTTGATCTAACAAACATAGAAAATGGCTTTAAAATGCGGAATCGTCGGCTTGCCCAACGTCGGAAAATCAACCTTATTTAACTGTTTGTCGAATGCCAAAGCGCAATCGGCTAACTTTCCTTTTTGTACAATAGAACCTAACCTTGGCACCACCTCAGTTCCAGATCCAAGGCTAGAAAAACTCGAAGAAATAGTCAATCCAGAACGCGTAGTCCCGACTACCATGGAAATCGTAGATATCGCAGGTTTGGTTAAAGGCGCCTCAAAAGGCGAGGGTTTGGGCAATCAATTTTTGGCCAACATCCGCGAAACAGACGCTATTTTACACGTTTTGCGTTGTTTCGACGACGGCAATATCGTGCACGTAGACGGTAGCGTAGATCCCATCCGCGACAAAGAAATCATCGATATCGAGCTTCAACTTAAAGATTTCGAAACCATCGATAAAAAAATCCAAAGTTTGGCGCGCGTCATCAAATCTGGCGACAAAGACGCGCTTAAAGAAAACGAATTGGCATTGCGCATCAAGACTGGTCTCGAGCAAGGGAAATCTGTCAGAGGCCTCGGCTTTACCCAAGAAGAAATGGACGTGATCAAAAGCTTCAATTTGATTACCTCTAAGCCAGTGATGTACGTTTGTAATGTAGACGAAGCTTCGGTAAAGTCTGGCAATAAATACGTCGAGCAAGTCAAAGAGGCGGTTGCTTCTGAAAATGCAGAAGTGTTGGTCATTGGCGCCAAAATCGAAGCAGATATCACTGAACTCGAAACCTACGACGAACGCCAAATGTTCTTAGAAGAACTCGGCCTCGAAGAACCAGGTGTGAACCGACTCATTCGCCAAGCCTATCATTTATTGAATCTCCAAACCTACTTTACAGCTGGGGTCAAAGAAGTGCGCGCCTGGACCATCCGCAAAGGCATGACCGCCCCACAAGCAGCGGGGGTCATCCACTCAGATTTCGAGAAAGGATTTATCCGTGCAGAAGTCATGAAATACAATGACTACATTCAATATGGCTCTGAAAGCGCGGTTAAAGATGCCGGTAAATTCAAGGTAGAAGGCAAAGAGTATGTCGTTGAAGATGGCGACATCATGCACTTCCGTTTCAACGTTTAATCTATTCCGTTCGTTATGCATATTTCGGCCAACAACCCAGCACTTCGCTCTTGGATCAGTATAGATTCCGCTTCGGAATTTCCCATTCAAAATCTTCCTTTTGGAATCTTTGAAACCGCAGATTTAGGTAAACGCGCTGGTGTACGCATCGGCGACTTTGTTTTGGATCTCAGTCAAATGGCCGAGTTCGGTTATTTCAATGACCTCGGTTTTGCTGTTTCTGATTTCTCAGCAGCCTACTTGAATGCGCTTATGCGCCATGGCAAATTAGCCGTGAGGGCACTGCGCAATCGCATTTCAGAGCTACTGGCCAGCGATAACACAAGTTTCCGCCTCAATGAAAGCCAACACGTGGCGCTCTTGCCGGTTGCAAGCGTCGAAATGTGCTTGCCTGTTCAAATTGGCGATTACACCGATTTTTATTCTTCCAAAGAGCACGCTACCAATGTGGGCATTATGTTCCGCGACCCTGCGAATGCGCTTTTGCCCAATTGGCTCTGGATCCCAGTAGGCTATCACGGTCGTGCTTCGTCTGTCATAGCTTCAGGGCATCCTGTTGTGCGTCCTAAAGGTCAGATCAAACCCGACGACAACGCTGCACCAATTTTTGCGCCATCGCGTCAAGTCGATTTCGAACTCGAAATGGGTTTTATTACTTTTGACGGCAAGCCACTTGGCCAATCCATCTCAACTGCCGAGGCCGAAGACTTCATTTTCGGTTTGTGCTTGTTCAATGATTGGTCTGCGCGCGATATCCAAAAATGGGAATACGTACCGCTCGGTCCGTTTCTCGCCAAGAACTTCGCTTCTTCGATGTCTTGTTGGATTGTCACGCTTGATGCGCTGCAGCCTTTTGCCTGCCCAACCCCAGAGCAAGATCCTGAAGTCTTGTCTTACCTTCAATTTGAAGGCAACAAGTCTTACGATATACATTTAGAGGTTGCCATTGAAGCGCCTGCTTGCCCTGAACAAGTCGTCAGTAAATCTAACTTTAAATACATGTACTGGAATATGTCTCAGCAACTGGCACACCATACCGTAAACGGTTGCAATGTCCGCTGCGGAGACCTCATGGGTTCAGGTACCATCTCTGGTCCAACGCCAGATTCTTATGGATCCATGTTAGAGCTCGCCTGGAAAGGCACGAAGCCCATTCAAATGCCAGACGGCTCAGAGCGTCGCTTTATCCAAGACAACGATACCGTGATCATGCGCGGCTTTTGCGAGCAATCCGGACTCAAAATAGGCTTCGGAGAGGTAAGAAGTATTCTCCTACCCGCAAATTAATGCAATACGACGGCCATACCCCAATCGATCTCGAGAAAGAGCGCATTGAAATCCTCAATGCATTCAAGGGTTTGTTGCGTGCAACTAAAGATAGGAGTAGGGATGAAACCAAACTGATTCGCAAGGCTTTTGATATCGCACTAGAGGCACACAAAGACATGCGCAGAAAGTCTGGTGAACCCTATATCTATCATCCGATTTCAGTGGCGAGAATTTGTGCAGAAGAAATGGGTCTCGAACCTACTGCAATTGTTTGTGCTCTTTTACACGACACCGTAGAAGATACCCATATTACCCTCCAAGACATCGAAGATCTTTTCGGTGTTACTGTGCGCAAAATCATTGATGGGCTCACCAAAATTCCGGAAGTTTTTGACGAAAACACCTCAATTCAAGCCGAGAACTTTCGTAAAATGATCCTTACCATTTCCGATGATTTCCGCGTGGTGTTGGTCAAGCTTGCCGATCGTTTGCACAACATGCGAACGCTTTCGAGTATGAAGCCAGAAAAGCAACTCAAAATTGCTTCTGAAACCAAATTTCTGTATGCGCCGCTGGCGCACCGCCTCGGTTTGTATCCGATCAAGTCAGAGCTCGAAGACCTCTCCATGAAATACTGTGAGCCAGAGGTATATCAGCAAATTGAAGGCAAATTGAAATCAACCCAAGACGTCCGAAATCGCTTTATCCGGAGGTTTGTGGCGCCAATCCGCACCGAACTTCAGGCCCAGGGCTATGACTTTGACATCAAGGCCAGAACCAAATCAATTTCTTCCATTTGGCGCAAAATGCAAACCAAAGACGTTCCTTTCGAAGAAGTTTTTGACGTTTTTGCCCTACGAATTATCCTCAATACTCCCCACGAACGCGAAAAGTCAGATTGCTGGCGTGTTTATTCTGTAGTAACCGACTTTTATCAACCCAGCCCCGAACGCTTGCGAGATTGGGTCTCGACTCCTCGTGCCAACGGCTATGAGTCTTTGCACACCACGGTTATGTCGCCACAAGGTCGTTGGGTAGAAGTACAGATCCGCAGTAAACGCATGGACGACATCGCAGAGCATGGTCTGGCTGCCCACTACAAATACAAAGAGTCAAGTACAGACTCCAGTAAATTCGACCGCTGGATTGCCGAAATACGCGAGCTTCTAGACAACCCAGACAGCAGCGCCTTAGATTTTGTCAACGATTTCAAGCTCAATCTTTTCAATGACGAAATTTATGTTTTTACGCCAAAAGGGGAATTGCGCGTCTTGCCAACAGGCTCAACGATACTCGATTTTGCCTATGACATTCATACCCAAATTGGCAACAAATGCATTGGTGCCAAAGTAAATAACCGCTTGGTTCCGCTTAGTTATCAGCTCCAAAACGGCGATCAATTAGAAATACTCACCTCAAACAAGCAAAAGCCCAACGACGAATGGCTCCGTTTTGTGGTGTCAGCTAAAGCCAAGCAACGCATCAAACAGGCGCTCAATGAAGCGCACAAACTGATTGCTGCAGACGGCAAAGAAATTCTCGAGCGCAAATTCAAACAACACAACATTCGCCTAACCTCAGAAAATTTAAAGGCCTTAGAGAAACACTTTCACATCGACTCTACGAATAATCTTTATTACAAGATTGCCAAAGGTAAAATCGACCTTACTCAACTTAGAGAATTCAATGTAGTAGGAGGGAACATCATTGTTGAACGCAAAATCAGGTCCAAGAAAATCAAAGGGTCCGAAGAGGATTTACTCAACGAGGGGATCAATACCGATACCGACACCATTATCATCGGCGAAGATTTCAAAGGCTTTGATTATACGTTGGCCAAATGTTGCAGTCCCATTCCTGGCGATTCTATTTTTGGTTTCATTACCATTTCATCGGGTATCAAAGTTCACCGCTTCAATTGTCCAAACGCGGTGCATTTGCTTTCTAAGTTGGCATACCGTTGCCTTAAGGCTCGCTGGCAAAACAGTGCGTTAGTAGAGCGCGTGGCGGCCATTCGCATTATCGGGATTGACCAATTAGGTCTCGTCAATAGGCTCACTGAAATCGTTTCAAAGCAGAACAATATCAATATGAAAAGCATTTCTTTCGAAACCAATGATGGTGTGTTTGAAGGCCGCATTAAAGTATTGGTATATGATACCGCTCAACTCGAGCAACTCACGCGCAAATTTGAGCAGGTAGAAGGTGTCAAGAGTGTTACGCGCTGGGATGCCGCCGTTGACAACGAAGAACTTAATTAATGTCTTTTCGCAATTCAGCAGCGTTCTGAGGTCTTAGGCCTGGGTTCCATTGAAACCCATTGATCCATTTCTCTTTTGGGTCAATCTGGCCCATCGGAAAGAAAATACCGTCTGGTTGTTCAAAATAAGTAATTTCCTTCACCTCACCTTTTTGAAGTGCAATTAATAGGCGTTCAGAATACAGTCTATTGAGCCCTTCGCGGCGCAGTTCAATAAGTGTATCATTCGTTTTTTTCTCCGATTCAGGATAAAAGATAGTCCAGGCTTGGCCAGTTGCATCAACGCTTGAAAGCGTCCCGGTAGAATCAAAAAGCGCCATGATTTGTGCTGCTGCTACTTGATTGAAAAGGCTATCCCCTGGAATTTTTAGAATAACGGTGGCCTTTTGATTCAATTCAATGTGTTCGAGGATCGAGTCTTTGAAAAACACACGTGCAATTTCGCTTTTTAGCTCACCGGTTTGTGACCACAAAATGGGGTGTTTTCCGATTTGAAGCATTTGAGCGTCGAAAGAAAAGAGTGTGCTGTCGCCAATCCCTTGAAGATTAGGGTGTAAAAAACGAAAATTGCGGTTGGCTTTGAGGTACTTGGCCTTGTTTAATGTGTCTCGCTCCAGAAACAAGGTGTCGGCGTGCACAAACAAAGTGTCGGTTTGATATTTTAAAAAACCGAGGCTCGAGCCCGTGACATAGGCGAGGTGCTTGGTGTCGCTAAAAATAGCTCTTTGACCAAGAAGTGCTAGTTGCTGATCAAGGTCTTTGAAATAAACAGAGCCGCGCCCTTCGTAATCATTGAGTTTTGTATTGATCAGGAGGGTGTCACCTTTGATGATTTGGTTCTTTTGATAGATTTCGGCATGCTTGTACAGCGCGCCGTTTTCATTTTGCACATCGAACCAGCCTTTCTGACAATAAATTTGTGTGCTGTCGTTTCGCATCTGGGTTTGCCCTAAGAAATAGAGTTTTTGTTGTTCGTAGGCAAATTGCAGGGTGTCCGTCTTGACATCGAGGTCTGCTTTTGTATAGTGAACCTGTCCGCTGAAAAAGAAAGAGCCATTCGAAGGGTAGAAATAACCACGTTGGCAAGTAATGCGCTCATCGGATAGCGTGGATTCGATCTTGCCAGCGCTTCTAAAAATGGCCCTGCCTCGCTTGGCATCGTAGTCCATGGAGTCGGCGCTCATTTTGTAGGCGTTGTCTCGGGCCTTTACGTGACCCCATAGTTTAGCGTATTTTTCTTTCTCGGCGTAATAGATAGAATCTGCGTAAAGGTTGATACCGTTTTTTTGGATATGGACATTTCCATAGGCACGCACTTGCTTCGCTTTTTCGTTGTAGTGGGCAGAATCACAGTACATGGTGTTGCCTTGATAAGCAAAACTGACGGTGCCAACTAAGCGATGTACACCATTTTGGATGGCGTATATTTTTTCAGTGCCTGGAAGAAGTTGTAGCGCTCCTTGACTCCAAAGATTTACACATAACAGTAGCGTACTGCAAAGGAATGCAAAGCGCTTACTGATGTTTGGTTTCATGTTAGTTTTGCAGCGTCTGTTTACGATCTGGACCCACAGAGATAACGCGAATAGGAATGTTTAATTGTGCTTGCAAATACGAAACATAGTTTTTGAGCGGGGCAGGAGCCGCTTCAAAATTTTCTAGGTCCGTGAGGTCGCAATGCCAGCCTTCGAGTTGTTCGTATACAGGTTCAATTGCTAAGTCAGTCACGTCGTAAGGGAAGTCCGTGACTTTTTCTCCGTCAATAAGATAGTGAGTACACACATTAATGTGCTCAAAAATACCGAGTACATCGCTTTTCATCATGGCGAGTTCTGTGACGCCATTAACCATAATTGCATAGCGCAATTGAACGAGGTCTAGCCAACCACAACGACGTGGTCTGCCGGTGGTGGCGCCAAACTCGTTTCCTTCTTTGCGAATGAGTTCGCCTGTAGCATCTGTGAGTTCTGTAGGGAAGGGGCCACTACCCACACGAGTGCAGTAAGCCTTGAAGATTCCGATTACCGAACCAATTTTTGTTGGTGCGATACCCAAGCCTGTGCAGGTTCCGGCTGTAACGGTATTGGAAGAGGTCACAAACGGATAAGTTCCAAAGTCGATATCGAGCATGGTACCTTGAGCACCTTCGGCCAATACTTTTTTGCCATTCTGAAGCGCGTTGTTCAGGTAATGTTCTGAATCTACTGCTTGAAGTGTTTTGAGGACTTCAATTGCTTCAAACCATGGTTTCTCCAAAGCGGGTAGGTCATAGGTGAAATCGGTGTGATGGATCAGGATGCCAACATGTTTCTCTACCAATGCTTGGTATTTCTCCATGAAATTTGGAGAAAAGATGTCGCCAACACGCAAACCATTGCGGCCGGTTTTGTCCATGTAGGTTGGTCCAATTCCTTTGAGTGTTGAACCAATCTTATTTTTTCCTTTTGCTTGTTCTGATGCGGCGTCAAGAAGTTTGTGCGTCGGTAGAATTAGGTGCGCTTTTTTGGATAGCAACAAGCGCGAAGAGAAGTCGATGCCAAAAGGTTTGAGTTTGTCTAGCTCTGCACTGAAAACCACGGGGTCAATGACCACGCCATTACCAACTAAGTTAATGACGTTAGGATGGAATATACCAGAGGGTATAGTATGCAAAACGTGTTTGATGCCTTCAAATTCTAGCGTGTGACCAGCGTTTGGCCCACCCTGAAATCTTGCAATAATATCGTAGGAGGGTGTGAGTACGTCGACAATTTTTCCTTTTCCTTCATCTCCCCATTGTAAGCCTAATAGTACGTCTACCTTCATGATGCTTGTTCAAAAAACTTTTTAATTTGTTCGAAATCTTGAAAAATACCGAAAATGTGTTCCATTCGGGTCAATTCAAATATTTTATTGAGTTGTGTATTTGGTTGGTACAAAACGGTGTCGCCTAGATTGAGTCTAGATCGCGTAAGTGTTTTGACTAAAAATGCAATGCCTGTAGAGTTAATGTATTCAAGCTCAGATAAATCGATGACCAAATTCCAGTTGTCGATTTGATCGAGTTTCTCAATGGCTTGTTCGCGGTCACTTTCCGTAAAAAAGCGGCCTTGTAACTTGAGTATACTCAAGGGTCCGTTTTGTAATACCTGTACTTCCATTAGTCGTTGTGGTTTTTTTTGACGCCATAAAAATATAAGGAGTGGTGCTGAACAGCGACTCCAAAAAGTTCTTCGATGGTGGCTTTGATTTGTTGAATTCTAGGGTCACAGAATTCGATGACTTCACCTGTGTCGGTGATGATCAGGTGGTCGTGCTGTTTGGAGGCATGAGATTTCTCAAATTGCGCCAAGTTTTTGCCAAATTGGTGTTTGCGCACGAGATTACAAGCCAAAAGGAGTTCGATGGTGTTGTAAAGCGTAGCGCGTGAAACGCGGTAATTGTGGTTCTTCATTTTAATGTAGAGTGATTCTACATCGAAGTGACCTTCGTAAGCATAAATTTCTGCGAGTATGGCAAAGCGCTCCGGTGTTTTGCGGTGGCCGTTTTGCTCGAGGTAGGCGGCAAAAATATCTTTTACGGTAGTTGAAATTTGACTTGTTCCCATCTTTCAGGGGCTAAAGTTAAGTATAAATTTGAGAAGGGCGACAATAAAAAAGGGGGCCGAAGCCCCCTTTCATAGGATTTGGATGGGCTTATTCGCCGCGCTCCATTTTTTCTTTCAATTCAGCAAGTGCATCGAGGTCACCGAGTGTTGATTTTTCAGCACTTTGGTTGATCGCTTTCACGGCTTGGTCAGTTGAGCTACCAGCTGTTTTCTTGCTTCCACCTTTGCTTGGTGTAGATGGTTTGTCTTCGCCTTCTTCGAATAAACGAGTGTGAGACAAGACGATTTTCTTAGCGTCTTTGTTGAATTCAATGACTTTGAAGTCAAGGGTTTCTTCAACTTTCGCGTTAGAACCATCTTCTTTGCGGAGGTGCTTAGACGGGCAGATACCTTCAACGCCGTAAGGCAAAGCAACGATACCTGATTTGTCTTTCATGTCGATAATGGTACCGCTATGAACGCTTCCTTCTGCGAAAGTGTTTTCAAAGACATCCCATGGATTTTCTTCGAGTTGTTTGTGACCCAAAGAAATGCGGCGGTTGTCGCGGTCGATTTCGAGAACGAGTACTTCCATGGCATCGCCAACTTTACAGAATTCAGATGGGTGCTTGATTTTCTTCTGCCAAGAAAGGTCAGAAATGTGGATCAGGCCGTCAACACCTTCTTCAAGTTCTACGAATACACCAAAGTTGGTGAAGTTGCGAACTTTAGCGCTGTGGCGTGTACCAACTGCGTATTTGATTTCGATATCGTTCCATGGGTCTGGCATGAGTTGTTTGATACCAAGGGACATTTTGCGCTCTTCGCGGTCTAAGGTCAATACAACTGCTTCAACGCTGTCTCCGATTTTCAAGAAATCTTGAGCAGAGCGAAGGTGCTGTGACCAGCTCATTTCAGAAACGTGGATAAGGCCTTCTACACCTGCAGCGATTTCGATGAATGCGCCGTAGTCTGCCATTACAACAACTTTACCAGTTACTTTGTCACCGACGTTGAGGTTGGTGTCAAGAGAATCCCATGGATGTGGTTGTAATTGTTTCAAGCCAAGTGCAATGCGTTTTTTGTCGTCGTCGAAGTCGAGGATAACCACATTGATTTTTTGATCCAATTCAAGCATTTCTTCTGGATGCGTAACGCGACCCCAAGAAAGGTCAGTGATGTGGATAAGACCGTCAACGCCACCAAGGTCGATGAAGACACCGTAAGAAGTGATGTTTTTAACAACACCTTCCAATACTTGTCCTTTTTCGAGACCAGAGATGATTTGTTTCTTTTGCTCTTCGAGTTCTGCCTCGATAAGTGCTTTGTGAGAAACGACAACGTTTCGGAATTCTTCGTTGATTTTAACAACTTTGAACTCCATGTTTTTACCAACATAGATATCGTAGTCGCGGATAGGCTTCACGTCGATTTGTGAACCTGGTAAGAATGCTTCGATTCCAAAAACGTCCACGATAAGACCACCTTTGGTTCTGCATTTTACATAACCCGTGATGATTTCACCTGTGCGCAATACGTCGTTGACGCGAATCCAAGCACTGTGCATGCGCGCTGTGCGGTGAGAAACGATCAATTGACCTGTTTTGTCTTCGAGGCAGTCTACGTATACGTCTACTACATCTCCAGCTTTGAGGTCTGGATTGTAGCGGAATTCGTTAGCTGCAACAACACCTTCAGATTTGTATCCGATGTTGATGATGACTTCTTTTTTGTTGATCATGACAACAGTACCTTGGATTACTTCTTTTTCCATGATAGAAGTCAAGGTTTTTTCGTAGCGATCTCCTAGTTCAGAGCGTTCTACTTGATTGTAACCATCCAATTGGAGAGCTTCCCAATCAAAATCTGCAGTTCCCTGCGGTTCGATGTTTTTGGCCATGTGGCGTAAAATTTGTATTTCTAACACCCTGAATGTCAGAAAGTTGTTAAACAAAATAATAGGCGCTTTCAGGGAGCGCACTTCAAAATGAGGTGCAAAGGTAGCAATAATTAGCTGAAAAACAAGCTGCTGCTTGATTTAATTGTCTGAAACATTCAATGGAAAGTGTGCGAATAGGGCGAGCTCAGGGCCTTGTTGGAGCATGTTAGACTTCCAGAGTTGCGCTGCGTTTTCTTTGAGTAAGGCTTTGTCAGTGAAGTCGGCGGTGCAAATCCATGAACGTTCTTTGAGTTCGCCTTCTAGCTGTTGAGCACCCCAGCCAGCATAACCTGCAAAAAGACGCAAGTGCTCTTGAGGTTTGCGCAAAGTGTGTGCGCGCAAGAGTACTTCTTTCCAGTCACCTCCAAAGTACAAGTTATCTGTCACTTGAGTAGCGCCTTTTATGTTTGGAAATCGATGTAAGTAAAAGAGTTGTTCTTGTGCTACAGGGCCGCCATTGTAAATTGGTAAATCGAGTTCGATGTGTTCGAAAAGATCGCTGAGTAACAGTTTGGATGGATGGTTCAAGACCAAGCCAAAGCTTTCATCTGGGCTGTGGTCGATTAATAAAATAACGGCGCGCTGAAAGAAATCTTCTGTCAATAGGGGATCTGCGAGCAAGAGGTGTCCTTGTTTGGGTTTTGCTTTGGATTTAAATACGTGCTGCGCGCTTATCTTCATGGTCTTGCTAACAAATAAACAAAATTTTTTGCGCTATGCAATGGGCATTGTGTAATTTTGTCCCTATGAATTTGGCTGCAATAGATATCGGAACCAACGCTGCGCGCTTGCTCATTGCAAAAGTTGCTCCAAAAAAAGGCCGTGTTCAATTGCAGAAACTAGCCTATTACCGCGTTCCACTGCGCCTCGGAGAAGACGTCTTCGAGAAAGGAAAAATTTCTCCCAAAAAGGCATTGCATTTCAAACAAACCATCCAAGCTTTTCAGCTCTTGGCCTCCGCACACGACGTCTGGAAGCTACGGGCAGTTGCCACATCAGCGATGAGGGAGGCAAAGAATGGCAAAAAAGTGGCTAAGCAAATTTTAGAAGAAACTGGCGTGTCAATCGATATCATTTCAGGAGACGAAGAAGCACAACTTATTTTCAACTCTTTTGAATTATTGCAACTCCACAAGCAACAACAATACGTAGTCGTTGACGTGGGCGGAGGGAGTACTGAAATCAGTATTTTTGAACACGGATATAAAGTAGCAGCTAGGTCTTTTGAATTAGGGACCATTCGCATTCTAAAAGAAAAAGTCGATACTGGTATTTGGTCAAACTTCAAAGACTGGATTCAAACTAATGTTAGGCTAGACGAAGCGCACGTTATTTTTGGAACGGGAGGCAATATCAATAGAGCGCTCAAGATGCTCGACTCAAGCCAACAAGACACGCTCCAATTAAATGAATTGAAACAGTTGCTCGCCAAACTTCTCACATTAACAATAGAGGAGCGTTGCGATCAATTCAAGCTCAAGCCAGACCGCGCAGATGTCATTGTTCCTGCACTACAAATTTACATTACGGCACTAGAAGCACTTGGCCAAGACAACCTAGTTGTTCCAAAAATAGGGCTCTCAGATGGCGTCATTTATCAATTGTACCTTCAAAATACTCACCTATAATTATGGCTCAAAAACCAGCAATTCCGAAAGGCACCCGTGATTTTCTTCCTACCGAAGTCGCTAAGCGCAATTACATGTTTGCCGCGATTAAAGAAGTATTCAGACGTTATGGTTTTGCGCCCATCGAAACACCTAGTTTTGAGTTGTCTTCAACCCTATTAGGTAAATACGGAGAAGAAGGAGATCGTCTGATTTTTAGGATCCTGAATTCAGGCGAAAAAATGAAAAAAGCCGACCTAGAGGCTTTGGCTCAAGAAAACTTGCCGCGCTTTGCCAATTCTCTTGCGGAAAAAGCACTTCGCTATGACCTCACGGTTCCTTTTGCACGTTTCGTTGTACAACATCAAAACGACCTCACTTTTCCATTTAAACGCTACCAAATTCAGCCGGTTTGGCGCGCAGACCGACCGCAACATGGTCGTTATCAAGAATTTACTCAATGCGATGTCGATGTAGTTGGTTCTGATTCATTGCTTTACGAGGTCGAACTCATTCAAATTTTTGACGAAGTTTTGACCAATTTAGGTTTGCCAGGATTCAGCATTCAACTCAACAACCGCAAAATCTTGAGTGGTATTGCAGAGGTTTGTGGTGAAGCTGAGCGCATTGTCGATCTAACGGTTGCACTCGATAAACTCGACAAAATTGGAGAAGATGGCGTGGTTGCAGAGCTTGTGCAGAAAGGTTTTTCTGATACATCCATTCAGAAAATCAAGCCACTTTTTGCCTTTGAAGGTAGTAACGCCGATAAAATTGCGCTCATGACTACTTATTTAGCGAAGAGTGAAATCGGTTTAAAAGGAATTGCTGAACTTTCTGAAGTGCTGACGCAAATAAATGTGCTTGGCCTGCAAAAAGGAGTGTTGATTTTTGATCTCACTTTGGCTCGCGGGCTCAACTACTACACCGGAGCTATCTTTGAAGTAAAGGCGCATGGCGTTAAAATGGGAAGCATTTGTGGTGGTGGTCGTTACGATGACCTCACGGCATTGTTTGGGCTCAAAGGATTGTCTGGCGTGGGTATTTCTTTTGGTGCCGACCGTATTTACGATGTCATGACTGAGCTTGAGTTGTTCCCCAAAGAACTCGATCGAACCTTAGATATACTATTTGTGAACTTTGGCTCAGAAGAGGCAAGCTATTGCCTTAAATTACTGCAGCAAGTTCGCAATTTAGGTATAGCGGCCGAACTTTACCCGAGTGCTGCAAAGTTGCAAAAGCAATTTAAATATGCAAACGACAGGAACGTTGCTTATTGTGTCGTGATAGGCGCCGAAGAGGCTGCAGCCGGAATGCTCAGCCTTAAAAATATGGAAACAGGCGCCCAAGAACAACTCTCAAGCGCCGATTTTCTTACCAAATGCGGGCAACTTTTTTAAGGTCATTGCGCATTTCTTTTCCTTCCGAAATTTCAAAAGCTTCAAAAAACTCAGGGCAATTTTTCAGTGGCCCATTGACGCGGTACATGCCAGGCGAATGCGGGTCAGTAGCCAAACGTTTTTTCATTTCAGCTTCGGTATATTTTATTTTCCATAGTTGTGCATAAGCGATAAAAAAGCGTTGCGACGGCGTGTAGCCCGCAATTTTTTCATTCGCTTTGTATTCTTCGGTGCGCTTATAGGCGTAATAGGCCATTGTGAGACCGCCTAAATCTGCGATGTTTTCACCCATGGTGAGGGCTGGATTTACGCAGTGGTCTTCTATTGGGCAAAAACCAGAAAACGTGGCGCCAAGGAGTTTGGTTTTTTCTTCAAAAAGCAAGCGGTCTTCTTCGGTCCACCAGTTGGTAAAAGAGCCGTCTGCTGCAAATTTAGAGCCCATATCGTCAAAACCATGAGTGAATTCATGACCAATCACCATTCCGATTCGGCCGTAATTAACCGCGTCTTCGTAGTTTTCATCAAAGAACGGAGCTTGCATGATCCCAGCAGGGAAGGCAATTTCATTGAGAAGCGGGTGGTAGTAAGCATTGACCATGTGTGCTGGCATGCCCCATTTGTCTTTGTCTACGGGTTTGCCAAGTTCAGCAAAGTTTTTAGCCACACTAAAACGACTCATTTCGCGGTAATTGAGCGCGTAGCGATCTGCAAAAAAGCGCAAGCTAGAGTAGTCTTCCCATTTGGATGGAAAGCCCAGTTTGCGCCCAATAGCATTGAGTTTGACAAGCGCTTCTTTTTTGGTTTCAGCAGACATCCAGTCGAGTTGCTCTATGCGCTCTTTATAAACGAAAAGCAGGTTGTCTACCATTACGTTGACGCGTTCTTGAGCCTCTTTTGAAAAGTGTTTATCGACAAAAGCCTTGCCAAGAAGTTCTCCAACTTCTAAATTGGTCATTTCGTCTATCGCTTGTTCGTGAAGGGGTTGTTGTTCGCGTTTGCCAGACAGCACGCCTTCGTAAAAGGCGAAATTGAGATTGACAAAGGCTTCGTTCAAATGCCCTGCATAATGATTGATGACACACCATTGTAAATAGTTCTTGATGTCTTCTAGCTTTACATCTTCCCAAAGTTGAGACAACTTGATGTTGTAAGCCGGATTGCTCACAATGACGGTGTCTGGAATTGCACAACCAACATCGCTGATGTATCGTTTAAAATTGAAATGAGGTCCAAAACTGCGCATGACTTCAGATAAAGCTTGCTTGTTGTAGGTTTTTTCTGGTTCGCGCATTTCTGAAGGGCGGAGCATAGACTCGGCCAGCGCATGCTCGAAATCATAAATTTTCTGTGCTGCTTTCATGCCCTCAGGAAGCTGCGCCAATTCAAAACAACTTGCTATGTGCTTGATATATGCTGTCTGTATCGAGGCGTATTTCTGCTCGAAATAGTAATCACGATTGGGAAGTCCAATGCCTCCTTGCCCAAGATAGGCTACATTTTTATCGACATTTTTGAGGTCCTGACCAATGCCAAAACCAAAGAAGGAACTGATGCCGTCTTTATGTAAGGCCGAAACGAGTGCTTGGAGTTCATCTAAGTTTTGAAGCGCGGCAATTTTTTGCAAATCTTCTTGAATCGGCAAAAGACCAAGTTCGTTTCTGCGCTCCATGTTCGTATAAGAAGTGAAATAGGCGCCTAAAAGTTGGTTTTGTGAACCCACTTCTCCTGGATTTGCAGCAGCTTCTTTAAGTAGCTCAATTAGTTTTTTGTTGTTCGCCTGTTCGAGTTCGTTGAAGCTTCCCCAACGCGACTCGCTTGCCGGAATCTCCGTATTTGCAATCCAAGTGCCATTGGCAAACAAGAAGAAATCATCTGCTGGGCTAATGGTGGTGTCTAGTGCGGTGAGGTCTATGGTTTGCAGCTGAGCAGCGCTTTCTTTCTTTATTTTAGAGGTGCTGCATCCAATTAAAATAGAGCCAGATAAAACGGCGAGTAAAAAGGTTTTTTTCATGTTGGGCGTGCTGTTTCAGTTATTTGTTTCTTTCCATATGGATGTGAGGAATGCCATCCTCGAGGTAAATTTCTCCTTGTGGTACAAAGTTGTGCTTTTTATAAAAATCTTGCAAGTGTGCTTGAGCAGAAAGTACAATTTGCTGCGCCGCAAATCGCTTCTCAATTTCGCCTATGCAATATGCCATGAGGTCGTGGCCGAGTTGTTGTTGGCGAAAAGGCGCTGCAATAATGACGCGCCCGATAGAAATTTGTGGGTATTTTTCATTTGCTGGAACAATGCGAGCACAACCTGCTAGTTTGCCACCAATGGATAGAAGAACGTGCAGAGAGGTCTGATCGAGGTTGTCAAGGTCTTGGTAGACGCAATTTTGCTCCACCACAAATACTTCGCTGCGCAGCTGTAAGTAGGCATAGAGTTGTGATGGTGTAAAGTCCTGAAAAACAAGTGTCTCAAACCGTAAGTCCATAGTCGTAAATTCGTATTTATTGGATTTGGTAAAGAAGCTTGGATTCGCTCAGTTGCCCCGGAGAAACCATTGGTTCATCATACGGAATTTGCGAGCCATATCGTTGCTGCATGATTTTTCTAACTTGTGGACTCTCTAAATTAAAATCCCGTAAGGATTTCGGTTGGCACAATTCTATGCCAATTGCTTTGTAGGCTTTGAAGGCTAGCTCCGAGCAATACATTTCTTTGTCGGACCAATTGAATCCGAGGTCATAGTGTTTATTGAGCTGGGTTTTCAAGTAACTTTTCATGGTCGTTAACTCAGTGCTGCTTAGGTTGTGATCTTTTAGGCGGTAAACTGCAAATTTTTGGTCTTCTCCGCTGGCGATCCAGTCTTCTAGTTTGCGCACGCCAACAGGTTCAATAGCCTCAAATACATAGGGTTTGCCTTCCATATAGAAGATGATGCCGCAATGCGAAAAATAAGAATTGGTGGCGAGTTGCACTGCCGTGCTTTGAGATGAGGCGCTGTGCTGAAAAATGAGATCCCCGTCTCTATATTTTTGAGTACAAGCGCAAAAAGACAAAAAGAGCAGGCAAGAGGTGAGGAGAATACGCATGTTAAAGTATTTAGTAAGAACCATGGTATCTTCTCAAAAACCATTCCGCAAAAAGAAATGCGCTCAGAATCACAAAGAGGGTAATGAAATCTAGTAGCGGGTCAAATTGATGCGTTTCTGTTCTTAGGGCTACCAAATCGTCGTTTTTCTCGAGTTGTGAAAGTAATTGCTGATAGGCTTTGATTAGATAAACTTTGGCGTCGGTCTGGTTAGCGAGTTGATACAACGTGCTGTGTCTGGCAGCGGACTCAAGTTGTTCGAGATCGATGTCTTCGACGATAAACGCACCTGTTTTGACGTACTTTTTTTGATTGTGAACGGTACTGGCTTTCCAGTAGTAGCGGCCAGCTTTGAGTTTGCCGAGTTGTTGCTGGTAAAATTCGCCTTTGGTTGAGAAACTTCCTTTACGTGTTTTTTGATGCTCGTAATCGAGTTCCCAAGAAATTTTAGGGCTGGTAATTGCCTGCATGGCTTGGTTGTAAAAACTTGCATTCAAGATGCAGTTTTCAGAGGTGTTGAGTTTTTTAGGCGCTTGAACGCGCAGGCCACTTCCTTCTTTTTTGACGAGTAAATAGGCGCAAACCTCGCCTACAAAAGCATCGAACGCTTGGTGATTTTGTTTTTTTAGGTAATTGATCATTCTCCAGCGCCATATGCCTTCACCTAGCAAGCAGGCATGGCGCTGCTGATTGCGCTCGTTAAAAGTAAGCAAGGGGCTGCCTTTTTGAAGATTGCCAATGCGTTGCGTGTATAAAACTTGCGTTCCCGAAGTTGCTTTTACCTCGCCAAATCGTTTGGTTAAAGGAGGTAAATTAGACAGCAAACCTTGCCATTCTTGGTTGGGTTGATACAAAGCAAAGCCACTATTTGGGCTCGCCTGAATTTCTTCGAGTTGTTGCCTGAGCTCAAGTTGCAAACCGAGTTGTAGTTTTTGGGCAATTTGCTGTTCGGTCTGAGTGCCTAAAATATACCAAATGGGTGTTTTTTGAGCTTGAAGTGCTTCTAGTAGATCGTTTGAAAATCCTTTTCCGGGATCGTGCCAAATCACTAGATCTATGGTGTTGAGTTGGACGCTTTTGAGTTCTTCGCTGTGCTTGACCAACACTTCGTAGTTTTCATTTCCTGATAGCGCTTGTTGGAGCGCTGAAATATCGGGGTGAGGGGCAGGGCTGTAGAGTAAAATTTTACTGCGGCTATCGATGACTTCAATATAGACTGTTCTGGTGTTGTTTTGGAAAGAAAATTCTCCCGCTCTTTTTTGAACGACAATTTTGTATTCGTGAATACCAGGTTTCTTTGCCTTGAGTTCGAATTTTAAAGTATTCTGACTATTGCGGGCCCTAGGCAAGATGCTGTTTTGCGAGGCGATTTTTTTGCCGTCTTCAAAGAGATCAGTACGTATTGTTTGAGCGGCGAAGCGCTGCGCTTCTATATCTACTTCTAACGTAAAGTTATTGTTCAGAAAGGCGAGGTCATTGTATGAGACGTTTGAAACCAATAGGTCTTTCTTCAATGCGGTGTCGCCTACGGCAAGGCTGTAAACAGAGGTAAGCGGAAGGTTTTCTGCGCTATACATTGGATGCCCACCTGCGTTGTAATTCCCATCTGAAATGAGCACAACAGCACCTAAATTGCGATTTAAAAATTGATTGGCCGCTTGCTCAAAGGGCAATTCCATGTTGGTCTGAGGCGCATTAAAACCTTTGCTCTGATCTTGAATATTTGTTCCGAAATTCCAAGTTTGAAGTTCAAAACGGCCCCCGAGTTTTTCTTTTAGTTTGGCTTGGAAGGCAGTAATTTGTTTTTCTAATTGCTTGCTCTCGCTATAGTTATTCATGGAAGAAGAGCGGTCAACAAGCGTAAGTATAATTGGTTGTTCGGTTTCAAAGTGGGTTTGTTCAAACAATAAGCCAAGTAATAAGCAGCCAATAAGGCTAAGGCTAATAGTGCGCAAGGAGAAGAGCGCGTACCACAGCTTGTTGGCTTTTGTTTGGAGCCAAGCTTCTTTTCTGTAAAATAAGTAGCTAATTAGGCCCGAAAGCACCAAAATTGGGATAATCCACCACAAAGAATAAGAAGATAGCAAATGCATAGGTCAAAAGTACATACATTTTTACTTAAATTCGTGGCTCAAAAACAATCAACATGTCAAAAACCGTTTATATTCTCTCCGCTGCCAGAACTCCAATTGGTTCATTTATGGGCGCATTTTCAAGTGTTTCTGCTACACAATTGGGTGCGGCCGCCATTCAAGGTGCCTTGCAAAAAGCAAACCTAGACCCATCGCTTGTAGATGAAGTTTTCATGGGTAATGTATTGCAGGCTGGCGTAGGGCAGGCTCCTGCGCGTCAAGCGGCGCTCGGTGCTGGTTTGGGTAAAAACGTACCGTGTACAACCGTCAATAAAGTATGTGCTTCGGGCATGAAATCAATCATGTTGGGTGCACAAAGCATTCTTGCAGGAGATAACCACGTAGTGGTGGTTGGCGGCATGGAAAACATGTCTCAAACGCCTCATTACTTAGATGGCCGCAACGGCACCAAATTCGGAAACATAGGCATGCTAGATGGCATTACCAAAGATGGTTTATTAGATGTCTACAGCAAAGTGCCAATGGGTAATTGCGCTGAGTTGTGTGCTACAAAATACGAAATCACAAGAGCAGATCAAGATGCTTTTGCAGTTGCTTCTTACCAACGTGCCGCAGCCGCTTGGCAAGAAGGACGTTTTGCAGAAGAAGTGGTCGGCGTTTCTGTTCCACAGCGCAAGGGTGATCCAATGATAGTTCAAGAAGACGAAGAATACAAAAACGTTTTCCTCGATAAAATTCCTTCTTTGCGTCCAGCATTTGAAAAAGAAGGCACAATTACAGCGGCCAATGCATCTACGCTCAACGACGGTGCTTCGGCACTTATTTTGGTTTCCGAAGAAGCTGTTCAAAAATACGGCTTGCAGCCAATTGCTAAAATTGTGTCATACGCCGACGCAGCTCAAGAACCAGAGTGGTTTACGACAGCGCCTTCGCTTGCCATTCCTAAAGCACTTGAAAAAGCAGGTCTTACCACTGCCGATATCGATTACTGGGAGCTCAATCAGGCCTTTGCGGTCGTTGGTTTGGCTAACATGAAAATTCTAGGCCTCGATCCTGCGAAGGTAGATGTGAACGGAGGAGCAGTGGCGCTCGGCCATCCGCTCGGAAATTCTGGGTCGCGCATTATCGTGACTTTACTGCACGTCTTGAAACAAAAAGGCGCAAAACGTGGTGGAGCCGGTATCTGTAATGGCGGCGGCGGTGCATCTGCTATGGTAGTAGAACTTTTGTAAGGAGCCATTTCCTAAATTATTCAAGGCACGGTTTTTTTGAAGCCGTGCTTTTTTGTATCAAACAAATTGAAAGGATGCGTGTTTAGAAAACATGTATCAACTCAAAAGAACGCAATTTATTCCTGCAGACTTACAAACCTGCTGGGACTACTTCTCCTCACCTTTGAATCTAAAGGAAATTACACCTCCCTCTATGGGTTTTATTGTCAAATCTGAAGTGCCCGAGAAAATGTATGAGGGTCTGATGATTGCCTATACAGTGAAGCCATTAGCTGGAATTCCAATGAACTGGGTTACCGAAATTAAAACCGTAAAAGACCTCGCGTTTTTCGTCGATGAGCAGCGTGTAGGGCCCTACAAGATTTGGCATCACGAACACCACTTTAAAGCAGTGGCGGGCGGAGTAGAGATGACCGATATTGTTACCTATGTGTTGCCCTTTGGTATTTTAGGACGCTTGGTGCATCCTTGGTTGGTCAAGCCAAAATTAGAACAGATCTTTTCTTATCGCTTTGATAAGGTCGTTCAGATTTTTGGTTAATAGGGTTGCTGCTCGCTTGTATTTTTCTTTGTAACTTGAACATATGAACAACGAACCTATTATTGAAGTCAGGGGGCTGCAAAAAAACTTTGGAAACTTCGCCGCAGTCAAAGACGTGAGTTTTACGGTCAACAAAGGCGATGTCTTTGGTTTTTTAGGCCCGAATGGTGCTGGCAAAAGTACTACTATGCGCTGCATGCTTTCACTGATCAAGCCCAACGCAGGGCAAATCAGTATTTTCGGCAAGAATTTATTTGAAGAGCGCAACGCTATTTTGGCCAAAGTAGGGAGTATCGTTGAGAAGCCAGATTTTTACAAGTATTTGTCAGCCCTTAAAAACCTAGAGATTTTTGCCAGAATATCTGGAGCTGAAGTAAGTCAAAAGGCAATTTACGAAACCCTTGAATTTGTCGGTTTGTCGGGAAGAGAAAAAGATAAGGTAGGCGGTTTTTCTCACGGTATGCGCCAACGACTCGGAATTGCCCAAACACTTTTGCATCAGCCTGAGCTCGTTATTTTAGACGAGCCCACAACGGGCCTTGATCCTCAAGGAATCATAGAGGTCCGCGACCTTATTTTGCGCCTCAAACACGAACAAAATAAAACGGTTATTTTATCGTCGCATCAATTAGCAGAGATCGAATTAGTCGCTAACCGCATGGTGATCATCAATAAAGGGCAAACCATCATAGAAGGTGCGGTGGCTGAGCTCATGAATGCGCAAGAAACGCTCTTGTCGGTAGAATTACTCGATAAAAGTACTGAAGCTGCAACGCTTTTATTGACTGAATTTCCTGAACTGAAGATCGAGGTAATTTCACCTAAAAAGCTAGAAATGAACATAGAGAAGAAACTCGTGCCTCTCGTTAATGCCAAATTGGTTTCCAATGGTTTTGAGGTGGTGGCCCTTGAGCCCAAACGTACACTCGAAGATTTTTTCATACAAATGACCCAATCGTAATGCTCTGGAAAAACACCTACAACGAATTCATCAAAATTCTCGCTAAGCCCAGGAGTTACATTGGTTTAGCGGCGCTTACCTTGCTGATTCTCATTATTTTATTTGCCATGAAGGCAGATGGCCGCATGTACATATCTTTTGTGACGGCCTCCTTTGAGCAAACACTGTCTTTTAATGGCAACATATTAAATGGCAATCTCATTGCGTTTATCGTCTTACAAATGCTTATCGTACACATTCCACTACTTGTGGCATTAGTTACCGGTGACTTGCTTTCTGGTGAAGCCGCAATGGGTACGCTGCGCATGTTGCTCACGAAGCCAATAAGCAGGCGACAAGTCGTTTTTTCCAAACTGATTGCCGCAGCGGTTTATACCTTTATTTTGGTACTTTGGATGGGCTTTTTAGCGCTTGTAGTTGGGCGTTGGGTTTTTGGAACAGGTGATCTCATCGTATTGAATTCAGATGGTTTGGTCATTCTCAATGACGCAGATGTGCTATGGCGCTACGGTTTGGCTTTTTTAGTGGCTTACCTCGCCCTCCTGACCATCGCTACGCTATCTGTTGCTTTTTCTGCATTTGCCGACAACTCGATTGGGCCAATTGTCTCGACAATGGCAGTGATTATCCTTTTTACCATTATTGGTTCGCTAGACGTTACGGTCTTTGATGCGGTCAAGCCATGGCTATTTACGACGCATATGGCATCTTGGCGCTCTTTTTTCAACGACCCAGTGCCTTGGTCGGCCATTTGGGAATCTGTCTGGATTCTACTTGCTCACAACATCATTTTCATAACTATAGCTATTTTTAAATTCCAACGCAAAGACATCACTTCATGAAGCAACTTCTTTTTATTTTCATTTTTTTATCTAGTTTGTGCCTTCATGCGCAAGATCCTACTGAATTGGTCAAAGCAGTGCGCCTCAAGCTAGAAAAAGTGACCGATTATTCGGCTAGTGTGCACATCAAGGCGCAGGTCCCAATGATTAAAATTGACGAAGTAGATGCGCAAGTTTTTTACAAGCAACCCAACAAAATGAAAGTGGAGTCAAAGGGGATCGCGATATTGCCCAAACAAGGGATCGGTGAACTCAATAATTTCCTGACCAACGAGAAAGCCTATACCTGCGCCTATAACGGGACTAAAATGATTGGCGAGGTCAAGACTTCTGTTGTGTCTGTTTTGCCTCTTACCGAAAATGCAGATGTTATACTTGTCAAACTTTGGATAGACCCAGTCAAAGACCTCATACTGAAATCACAGATTACAAGTAAAAGCAACGGCACCTTGGATATCACTTATTTTTATGGAGATCAAGCTAAATACGGCTTGCCATATAAGATGGTTTTTACGATAGATGTCAAGAAATTCAAGTTGCCAAAAAGTGTAGCCGCTGACCTTCATCAGCATAAAAAGAAACCAGCTCAAACCGATGGTCCGCAGACCGGAACAATTGTATTACAGTTGACGAATTATAAGGTAAATCAAGGAATTTCGGATTCGAAATTCAAAAACTAGCTAATAAATAACCTCGATGAGTGTGGTGTCGAAGGCTGTTGTATAGGTGGTTTTGAGGCCGTTGTTGGGCGTGTTCAATTCCCAGTAAAAGATAGAATAGTTCGTATTGGCGTTATTCACGCAATAAAAAGTGGTGTCTAATGCCCCGTAGAAGTCTTGGGCTGTAATTGGGCAGCAACTAAGGCACTCGGCTAATCCTTCTTGTTTAATGTATCTAAAATGATCAATTGCATTGGGGTTAAGATTCTTGAAATGAATTTTAGCCCAAGCCATTGCCTTCGTTTGGAGATCGACAATATTGTCTTTTTGAATACTCAATTCAGAATAATAAACATCTTTTTCTATTGGGAAATATAAGTCTTTGTTTGATCGCAAGATGTAGCGTTCCATGCGCTCTCTAGGCACTTCAAATTTGTAGGCGCCAGTTGACGGAAGGGAAATGGTTTGTACCAATATTTCATCAGAAGTTCCGATGGGTACTTTGTAGAGCGATAGCGAAGCACCTTCTAAGCCTTGATTATAGGTGAGGTCCATAACGGTGCCGGTAAAGACAAACTTACCTGTGCCTTTTTTACAGCCGTAAAGCCCGAGTGCCAAACAAATGATCAGAAGGTAGCGTTCCATTGAGTCAGCAATTGCATTTTTTCGTTCGGAACAAAAAGATAGTCGCCTCCAAAATGACCAGAAGTTTCTTCTTTGCATGTTTGTTTTTCGATACCACAGCGGCGGTAATCTAGTTTTTGAAAAAAATCAAAAAGGATGGTTTCGTTTTTGGGGTCAATTTCGAGCTGAACAACCGGACGCTTATTTTTAAGGATGTCTTCTAGCAACTCGAAAACTTCCCATTCGTGGCCTTCGATGTCGCATTTGATGTAATCAATTCGCTCAAAAGTATGGAAGAAGTCCGTGGTATTGACCATTTGCACGGTTTGTGTGCGCTCGGTTGTTTCTTTTTCTTCTGGGCGCATGATATGCGGTAAACCAGTGCGCATCATGCCGTTGGTCTGAGGGAGCACCATTGTGATGCTGCCTGCTTCTTTGCCGAGAGCTACATTGTGTAGCTCTACATTTTCTTGATGCCCGATAAAATGATTGAGGATCGCATGAAACTGTGGGAGCGGCTCAATTGCGATGACTTTTCCATTTTTAGCCAGTTTGGCAAAGTTTTTCGCAAAATACCCTAGATTGGCGCCGATGTCAATCACTACAAAATCAGGTTTGATAATGCGCTTGATAAAATAATGGAATTTAAAGGCCTCTTTGTGTTTGAGTAAGCCCAAATTGTAAAGCAAGTAGAAGAACCGGTGCAAGGTAAGGAGGTAGGCCCTTTCGGGTAAAATCATGTAAAGCAATTTCTTCATGCCGATTCTTTGATTCAAAAGTACAATTATTTCTATTTTTAGCCTATGAAAATTACCTTGTTCATCACTTTTGTTTGTTGTATGGCCGTTTATGGTACGGCACAGCTACAGCTTGATCAAATCATGAAAGGTCCGGGCTTTGTGGGCGTTTTGCCAGAGTCTCCGGAATGGGCCTTAGATGGCAAGCAAATTTATTATTGGAAAAAACACCCCGATTCTTTGCGCGCCACCTATTATAGTTACCAGTTTGCAAATGGGCAAACCAAAGTGTTGAGTTCAAAGGAGTGGCAAAGCCGCTGGGCCTGGACGCCTGGGCAAGGGGTATTGAATCAGGTGCGCATTTTTGAAAACGAGCTGCAATTCAATGACCTCTCCACCCAGCAAATCAAGTCTTTCCATTTGTTTGCCAATGACATTTGGAATCTGCAAGTTCAAAACAAAGCACATACCATCGTTTTTCAGCAGGGGCAAAGCATATTTGTGTTTGATCTTCAAAACGGGATGGCCAAGCAGCTCATGAGCTATCAAAAAGATCCCGCTCCAAAAGTAAAAGGAACTGCTTTTTCGGAGGCTGAACTGGCATTCTTTGTAAGCATTCGCAAACAAGAGCTGCAAAATACCAAAATCGATTTACCAGCTGTCAAATACATTGCGTTTGAACAGCAAGGCGCCCTACAAGTGGACCCTACAGCACATTTTGTATTGCTCAAGCAAGAACAGCAACCCGATGAAAAACCAACAGAAGTGCCGCATTATATTGCTGCTGATGCGCATGTTTTCACTGAAAAATCGCGCGCCAAAGTCCAAAACGAAGAACCATCTCAGCGCTTATTTCTGCATGATTTGCGTTCAGACTCATTGAGAGAACTCGATTTTTCAGCGCTTACTCAATTAAATGACGAGGAACGCGCACTGATTTTTCATCCAGTCATTTTTGCCAAAACCAAACCCTTAGCGCTCATGGATATCCGCAGTGCCGACAACAAAGACCGCTGGATTGTCTGCATCGATTTAGCCACTAGCCAAATTCAAGAACTCGAGCATCAGCACGACAGTGCCTGGATTGGTGGGCCGGGAATCTCGTCTTGGAATTTTGAGACGGGTACACTTGGTTGGCTCAAAGACGCACAGGTGATTTATTTTCAGTCTGAGCAAAGCGGCTATTCCCATTTGTACACACTAGATTTAGTGACTCGGACCAAAATGGCCCTCACCAGTGGAAACTATGAAGTTCACGAGGTGCAGTTGGCCAAAGACAGTATGGCTTTTTATATGAGTACCAATATGCTGCATCCCGGGACGCGCAGTTTCTATAAGTGCGATTTGAAAACACTGCAACTCAATCCCATTTTGTCCGAGCAAGGTGCTTATGAGGTGAAGCTTTCTGCCGATGAAAAGCAATTGGCATACCGTTTCAGTACGAGTACCCAACCATGGGAATTATACACTTGTTCGCTCAAAAATCCAAAAGATCAAGTGCAGCTCACCCATTCAACTACGGAGGTGTTCCGAACTTATCCGTGGCAAAAGCCTGAGGTTTTAAGTTTCAAGGCTTCTGATGGAGTTGCGGTCTATGCGCGTCTTTACGCACCAAAACCGGAAGTTAAAAATGGGGCGGCTGTTTTGTTTGTGCACGGTGCAGGCTATTTGCAGAACTCACATCATTACTGGAGCTATTACCAACGCGAATTCATGTTCCATCAGTTGCTCATCGAACAAGGCTACACTGTTCTCGATGTCGATTACAGAGCCAGCGAGGGCTATGGCCGCAACTACCGCACCGCAATTTACCGTCATATGGGCGGCCGCGATTTACAAGATTTTGTCGATGCCAAACAATTTTTGGTTTCCAATTACGCCATTGACTCGAGTCGGGTAGGGATTTACGGTGGCTCTTACGGGGGTTTTATTACCCTGATGGGGCTATTTACCGAGCCAGGTACCTTTGCTTGCGGGGCGGCATTGCGTTCGGTTACCGATTGGGCACATTACAACCACGAATACACCACAAACATTTTGAACACCCCAGCGGCCGACCCAGAGGCTTATCGCCAAAGTTCGCCAATATATTTTGCAGAAGGATTACAAGACCCGCTCTTGATTTTGCACGGCATGATCGACGACAACGTGCAGTTTCAAGATGTAGTGCGCCTCAATCAGCGCCTGATTGAACTCGGTAAAAAAGATTGGTGGATGGCGCTCTATCCGGTCGAGCGCCACAGCTTTCAATATACCTCATCTTGGACAGACGAATACCGTCGCATTCACGAATTATTCGACACCTATTTACTTAAATAAGCGCAAATGCCTTTTCAGATTCAGCTATTACAAACAAAAGAAGAAATGCTGCCTCATCTTGAGGTTTTGCAATTTTTGTATCCAAGCCTCACGGCCGAACAATACGCGCAAGAATTGGAATTAATGATCCCGCATCAGTATGGGCAAATGGCTGTTTTTGACGACGCAAAGTGTGTGGCTATTTGTGGTTTTTGGCTTGGTAATAAACTTTGGATCGGCAAATATTTAGAATTGGATAATATTGTCGTGGATCCGGCGTGCCGAAGCAAGGGAGTTGGGGAACTGATTTTTCAAACCTTGGAGCAAAAAGCGAAAGATGAAAACTGCAACATGCTTGCGCTAGACTCCTATACCTCCAATTTTAAGGCGCACAAGTTTTTTTACAATCAAGGTTTCGGACCCAAAGGCTTTCATTTCATTAAGTTATTAAACGAAAAAGCAGTGCGTTGAGCACTGCTTTTTCGTTTAATGAAATCTAATAAATTAATGTCCTTTTGCGGCTAAATAGCGTTCGGCATCTAATGCGGCCATACAACCTGTTCCGGCTGCGGTAATGGCTTGGCGGTAGGTTTTGTCGGCGGCGTCTCCGGCTACAAAAACACCAGGCACATTGGTTTTGCTGCTGCCTGGTTGGGCGTATTTGATGTAACCTGTTTCGTCGAGGTCGATGTAGTCTTTAAAGACATCGGTATTTGGTTGGTGACCAATAGCCACAAAGAAACCCGTACAAGGAATTTCTGATTCTTGGTTGCTAGAGCGATCAATAACGCGTACACCCGTTACCAACTGGCCATCGCCCAAAACTTCTAGTGTTTCTGAATTGAAACGAATGTCGATATTGGGTGTGTTTTTGACGCGGTCAGCCATGATTTTAGAGGCACGGAATTCGTCGCGACGTACGAGCATCGTGACTTTCGTGCAAAGTTTAGAAAGATAGTGTGCTTCTTCGCAGGCTGAATCTCCGGCGCCCACAATGACCACTTCTTGGTTGCGGTAGAAGAAACCATCGCAAACTGCACATGCAGAAACACCGCCACCTAACTTCAGGTAGTGTTGTTCGCTGTCTAAGCCAAGATATTTGGCAGAAGCGCCTGTAGATATGATAATGGTGTCAGCATGGATTTCATGGCCATCTTCGGTCCAGCATTTGTGAACCGCACCTGAGAAGTCTACGCGAGTAATGAAACCGCTGCGTACGTCGGTTTCGAAGCGCTTGGCTTGAGCTTCTAATTGCATCATCATTTCAGGACCGGTAATGCCTTCTGGATAACCTGGAAAGTTTTCGACTTCGTTAGTGGTGGTGAGCTGACCACCAGGTTGCATACCTTGATACATGACAGGTTTCATGTCTGCTCGGGCAGCGTAGATGGCAGCGGTATAGCCAGCAGGGCCAGAACCGATGATTAAGCAAGAAATGCGTTCAATTTGACTCATAATGATTGTTTTAGGCAAAATTAATGCTTTGTTCTGTGTTGATGCCCATGCTAAAAGACAATGTTTTGAACGATTTCTCCACAACGCGTAACTTTTCAACAAGATTTCCGTCTGCTGAAAATAAAATGTATTTTCGTTTCCTCAAACTAAAAGAACTCATGACAAAAAACTTTATTTTATGTTCCTTTGTGGGTCTTTCTTTGATTTCGTTTGCTCAAAAAAGCGAATCAGAAGGGCCTGAAAACCTCAATTGGTATCTCAAAGATCCAAAAGCAGATGGCATTTACGGAACAGGGGCTACTAAAGCCTACGAAATGCTCAACGCAGCAGGTAAAAAATCTACAACCGTCATTGTTGCCGTGATTGATTCAGGTGTTGAAACCGATCACCCGGACTTAAAAGACGTTATTTGGGTCAACGAAGACGAAATTCCTAACAACGGCATCGACGACGACAAAAACGGTTACATCGACGATGTCAATGGATGGTCATTTCTAGGCGGCCCAACCCAAGACATCGATCAAGAGGCGCTTGAGCTCGCCCGTATGTATCGTTTGGAGACAGCCTACTTCAAGGGTAAAAAAGCGGAAGATATTCCGAGCTCTGAGTTGGCGCGTTTTGCCACATATGAGAAAATCAAAATGGCTTTTGAGAATGAAATCTCAGAAAAAGAAGCGTCGATAAAAAATATTAAAATGCTTGCAGATTACATGCAGAGCGTTGAAAAACAAGCAGGTGTTCCTTTTTCTAAAGAAACCAATGCTGCTTACGTTCCTAGAACAGAAACAGAAAAACGCATTCAAAATCGCATGAAGTCCATTCTTGAAGCGATACCCGCTGATCAACTCACTACAGAAATTGAAGGAGCACTCAAATCGATGCAAGGTGCCATTGATATGTCTAAGCGCGATGCCGATTCTATCCGCACCGCAATTGTCGGTGACAACCCGAACGATCTTTCAAATAAAATTTATGGCTGTAATCGTTACGAAGGTCCAGATGCATTCCACGGCACACACGTTTCCGGTATTATTGCCGCAACGCGCAACAACGGAATGGGAATCGATGGTGTCGCAGATAACGTACGCATCATGGTATTGCGCGCGGTTCCAGATGGAGATGAGCGCGATAAAGATGTGGCTAACGCCATCATTTATGCCGTCGATAACGGAGCAAAAGTGATCAATATGTCTTTTGGTAAATACTGGACACCTCACAAATATTACGTGGACGCCGCCATCGAATATGCACGCAGCAAAGACGTTCTTCTTGTACATGCTGCCGGTAACGACGCCAAAAACAAAGACGTTGAAGATTCTTATCCTACTCGTCGCTTAGAAAACAAAACGACCGCACCTAACTGGATTGAAGTAGGGGCAAGTAGCAGCTCAAAAAGCGGTAAAACCATTATCGCCGATTTCTCAAACTATGGCGCAACAACCGTAGATTTCTTTGCTCCGGGTGTAGATATTTACTCAACTGTTCCTGACTTTAACTACGAAAACGCAAGTGGTACCTCAATGGCTTGTCCTGCAACAGCTGGTGTAGCCGCACTCATCAGAAGTTATTTTCCTGAATTGAGCGCCTCAGAAGTACGCGAAGTATTAATGGCTACTACAGCAACTTACAAAAAGACAGTTGTAGGTCCGAACGGAGAAAAGGCTAAAATGAAAGACCTTTGTATTACTGGAGGTTTTGTCAATGCAGCAAATGCAGTAACTTACTTATTAGAGAAAAAGTAACAGTACTTTACTATCATCAAATAAAAAAGCCACATGAATATTTATGTGGCTTTTTTTATAGATTTTATATTTAAGCGATAAACGATGCGCCATCTTCACTTTGGCTCACGCCATCGCGAAGTTTAGCAAATAATTCCCTCCCAAATCTAAACTGATGGTTGTCTTTTTGGATGGTTTGGCGATCAATCACCTTGGCTCCATCGAGTACCTCTATGATTCCGTTTTCACTATCTAAGCGAATGATATCTCCTGTCTGGATTTTGCCAATTAAACCGCCGTCATGTGCCTCAGGGGTGAGGTGAATGGCTGCGGGTACTTTTCCCGATGCTCCAGACATGCGTCCGTCGGTAACTAAACCCACCTTGAAGCCTTTCTTTTGCAAAACAGTAAGCGTAGGTGTAAGACTGTGTAGCTCAGGCATTCCATTGAATTTTGGGCCCTGGAAAGGCACAACCGCAATGAAATCTTTGTTCAGTTCACCTCGCTTAAAAGCTGCTATTAAATCTGCTTGTTCGTGAAAAACAATGGCAGGTGCTTCTACAACGCGGTGCTCAGGGGCTACGGCCGCTGTTTTGATGACCGCACGCCCAAGATTTCCCTGAAGTAGCTTAATGCCGCCGTCTAGGGTGAAAGGCTCATTGGCTGGCCGAATGATATTTAAGTTCAAAGAGTTTGTGGCGCCTTCTTCCCAAATGAGCTGCCCATTTTTGATTTTAGGCTCTTTGGTGTAGGCTCGTAATCCTTCTCCTATAATGGTTTGTACGTCTTCGTGCAATAAGGAGTGATCGAGTAGGGTACGTATCACGAATCCCATGCCACCTGCAGCATGAAAATGATTGACATCAGCGGCCCCGTTCGGATACATGCGCGTGATGAGCGGTACAACTGCCGATAAATCGGACATGTCGTCCCAGTTGATGATGATGCCAGCGGCGCGTGCTATGGCAATTAGGTGTATGGTATGATTGGTTGAACCACCAGTAGCGAGCAGGCCAATAATTCCGTTTACTACTGTTTTTTCGTTGAATAAGTTGGCCAAGCTACGGCTCTGCCCAACTTTTACATTTTCGATGGCTACGCGCACAGCTTCTTTATTCAAAAGATCGCGCAAGGTTGTGTTTGGATTGACGAAGCTCGAGCCAGGAAGGTGCAGACCCATGATTTCCATGAGCATCTGATTACTGTTGGCTGTTCCGTAAAAAGTACAGGTTCCAGGTGAATGATAAGAGTCAGATTCTCCTTTGAGAAGTTCTTCTCTTCCTATTTTCCCTTCTGCATAGGCTTGGCGAATGGCAGATTTTTCTTCGTTGCTTATGCCGCTTGGCATGGGGCCACCCGGCATAAAGACTGCAGGCAAATGGCCAAAACGGAGTGCGCTCATGAGTAGGCCAGGTACAATTTTGTCGCAGATGCCTAAGTAGAGTGCAGCGTCGAACATATTATGTGTGAGTCCAATTGCGGCAGAAAGTGCGATCACATCTCTGCTGTAGAGAGAGAGTTCCATTCCAGGTTGCCCTTGGGTAACGCCATCGCACATAGCAGGAACGCCACCTGCAACTTGCGCAACACCACCATATTCATTCGCGTATTGTTTGATAGCTTTTGGATAATCTTCATAAACCTGATGCGCTGAAAGCATGTCGTTGTATGCGGTAATGATACCTAGGTTTGGAACGATATCGGCAGCCAAAGCACTTTTGTCGTGTTGGTTACAAGCCGCAAAGCCATGTGCTAAATTTCCACAATTGAGCGTACTGCGGTGAACCCCATTGAGATAGGCTTCATCAATTTGCGCCAGATATGCTGCTCTTGTTGGGCGGCTTCTTTCAATGATGCGTTCAGTAATTTTGGCAATTTCAGGATGGATCATGAGGCAGTGGTAAAATAAGTTTCGGATAGCGCCTCTTTAAATGCGGCTATTGGAAGTTGAAGTTGTTCGCTGTTGGTAAAAATCTCTAATTTTTGAGCACCTGTGATCATTAAGAAAAGGTGTTTGCTGCGCCGTAACATAGGTCCATTGCAAGTAATGCGCTGCTCTGGAGCTGCTGGCGCTGTTGTATTGGAGATATGTAGGTGGTTTTCTTGATTTGCTGCTAGTGAGGCGCTGTCATTTGGGAAAATAGAGGCCGTGTGACCATCGGGGCCCATGCCGAGTAAACAGACATCCGGGTCCGTAAAAATACGGTACGTCTCTTCAATTTTTGAAAGATTCTTGACGTAATCGGTTTCATCAACAACCATTGGCCATAATGTGGCCACTTTTGCATGGTTTTGAAGCAGTGTTTCACCAATCAATTTGAAGTTAGAATAGGGGCTATCTGCATTGACGAAACGTTCGTCTACAAGACCAACATTTACTTTCTGCCAATCGAGCTCTTTTTGAGAGAGTCGCATATAAACGCCGCTTGGTGTGCTGCCGCCTGAAAGCAAAAGGCAGGCGCTTCCTTTGCTGTCAATGGCATTTTGTAATGCACTTGCCATTGCATTAGCCAATGAGTCTTCTAGTTCGGCTTTGGTATTGAATTCGATCATTCTCTCCAGGTTTTGGTGATCCAAGATTCGTCTTCATTTAGAATGTCATCGCCAGGGCCCCAAGTGCCGGCTTCGTAAAGCACATTTGGCATGTTGGCGCTTTTCCAGCTGCTGGTGACGGATTCTATCCAGGTCCAGGCTGCCTGAAGTTCATCTTGACGCATGAACAGCGTTTGGTTTCCGCGAATGACATCTACAATTAAACGCTCGTAGGCTTCAGGAAAGCGCTCTTTGAATGAGTCGTTGTAGTCTAGTTTGAGGGCAATTGGCTTATAGCGGTAGCCACCTGGGCCTGGTATTTTAGTCATTTGAATGAGTTCAATGCGCTCTTCTGGTTGCAGGCGAATGATGAGTTTGTTATTGTTGAGTTTTTCTTTCGAAGGAAAAATATTGTGCTTGACTTCTCTAAAGTTGATCACGATTTCTGAGTAGCGTTTGATCATGCGCTTACCTGTTCTGAGCAGGAACGGAACGCCTTTCCAGCGCCAGTTGTCTACGTAGGTTTTGATGGCAACAAACGTTTCGGTTTTGGACTCGTATTTTTCGATGTCTTCTAGGTAGCTATTGACCTGAACACCATTGGAAATGCCACGTGTATATTGGCCTTTAACGGTATCTTTCTCAATCGTTTTTTTGGTGAGAGGTCTGAGCGCTTTGAGAACCTTTAATTTTTCATTGCGAACTTCGTCGGCCTCAAGGGCTACAGGTGGTTCCATGGCAACCAAACATAAAAGTTGCAAGAGGTGGTTTTGAATCATGTCGAGCAGTGCGCCAGATTGATCATAGTAAGAAGCGCGTTTTTCAACGCCTAAACTTTCTGCTACGGTGATTTGAACGCTTTCGATGTTTTCTGCATTCCAAGCGCGCTCAAATAGATTGTTTGCAAAGCGCAAAACCATCAGGTTCTGAACGGTTTCTTTTCCGAGGTAGTGGTCAATGCGGTAGATCTGGTGTTCTTCAAAGGCTTGAGTGATCTCTGCGTTGATCGCATTTGAGGAGGCTAAGGAATGACCAAGTGGTTTCTCGAGAACAACTTTACTGTTTTTGTTGACCAAACCACAAGATTTTAAAGTTTGTGTGATGGGGCCAAAGGCAGATGAAGGCGTCGAATAATAGTAAATGTTTTGTCTTTCAGGAAACTTTTCGAGGTATTCCTTGAGTTCTGTATATGCAGCTGGGTTCGCATCTTCTACTTTGATCAAAACAAGTTTTTGTAGAAATTTTTCGATTTCTTCGCGGCTATATTTGTGGTGGTCGCTGACTTCCAAAAAAGGAATGAGTTTGTCGTGGAAGGCTTGGGTATCCGGATCTTTTCTCGTGATGGCGATTACGTTGTATGGCGTATTGAGCTGACCATCGAGATCGCGGTGAAATATAGCTGGAAGAATTTTGCGAATGGAGAGGTCTCCGTCGCCTCCAAAAACGACAATATTAAAGGGGTGGAAACGTTCTTGGTTGGAGTTGTTTTTAGTTTGGGCTTTCATGCCGTTTTGATTTAGTATGTGTCAAATTTACACTAAGTAAAAATAAAAAGCAATTAAAATAATTAAATTTAGCAACCTATCTTTGTTTATAACGTTTTGATGCCGATGAGAGTTTATTTTTATTTGTTGGTTCTTTCTTTTTCATTCATTTTGAATGATTTACAAGCGCAAACATATGTCTTTGGTCAGCTCACAGGCTCTCCAAATATGGTCACTACGGGCTGGAATTTAAATGGAAATGCAACAATAGGCGACACGCCAGGAGATGTCGACGCTTTTTCAAATGAACTGATCCTAACCAATGCTTTTAATAGTCAATCAGGGGGTGTTTTTTACAATACCCCAATTAATCTCAGTGTTTGTCAGCAATGGACAGTAGAATTTGACTTTCGCATCTGGGGCGGTAGCGCTGCTGATGGTCTTGCTTTTTGTTTTTTAAATGTTCCGCCAACAGGATTCGTTTCGGGAGGTGGGGTAGGTATCCCTGGTACGGCTCAAGGCTTAAAGGTTGTTTTGGATACATGGAATAATTGTGGCGGCCCGAACCCTGAGTTGCAAATTTACAGTGGAGTTGGCTACAACGAGTGTGCGCCAGGCATTGTGAAATTAGAAAATACTGCGGGTAATTTAAATTTTGTTAGAAGTAGTCAGTATCAACCGGCCAAAATCACTTACAACAATGGTGTTGTAACCTTGTTTATCAATAATATTCAATACCTAACGGCAAATTTCCCGATTGGATTTACAGGCTATATGGGCTTTACAGCAAGTACAGGTGGTGCCACCGATCAGCATTCTATTCGCAACGTAATCATCTATACCAATCAGGCGCAATCCAATGCTGGGGTCGATGTGACGACTTGCGCTAATACACCCGTAACAATTGGTGCGCCGGCTAACCCCAATTTTATTTATAGCTGGAGTCCTTCAAATGGTTTGTCTTCAACAAGTGTTGCCAATCCAGTTGTCACATTGCCCAATACAACAGGAGCAACGATCACGCAAACCTATACCGTTACCACTTCGCTAGCGAGTTCACCGGGCTCTTGCCCCACCACAGATCAAATTGTGGTTACGGTACATCCAGAATATACCACCACCTTATCCCAAACGTCGTGTTCGGGTCAATTTGTCTTCAATGGGCAAGCGCTGACGCAATCTGGTCTGTATCAAGATACTTTCAATACCATACACGGCTGCGATTCAATTGTAAATTTAAATCTGACAATTGGGGCAACCCCGAGCGTCAATGCAGGTCAAAATCAAATCATTTGCTCTAGCGAACCTGGCACAATCGGCACTGCAACTCAATCAGGGGTGAATTATAGTTGGTCTCCTTCCACGGGCTTAAGTGCGGCTAACGTCGCGAATCCGACAGTGCAACTTACCAATGTCAATACGGGTTGGCCAATCGTCCAAACCTATACACTTACCGTTACCGACAATACAAGTCCGCTTGGCTGCACCGCTACAGATCAAGTTGATGTGACGATTTTGCCGAGTTATCAATTGCAGGTAACAGATACCCTTTGCAATGGTGGTCCCTTTACATATAGTGGTCAGAGTTATTCGCAAACAGGAATTTACATAGACTCTTCCTTAACCGCTTCGGGTTGCGATTCGATCACGACGATCAACATTGCTATTTCGCAAAACCCTGTTTTTTCAATAAACGATACGCTTATTTGCTTTGGAGAACAAGCACTAATTGTTCCACAAAGCAATTTTAACAACGTAACCTATGCTTGGCTGGCGCAAAATAGTGCGGTTCCAATTGTGAGCCCCACTTTAAATGCGAGCCCACAACAATCTATTTCTTACATAGTTACCGCTGTAGATAATGTATTATGTACTCACACTGAGAATCTGACCATTACCGTTTCACCTTTGCCCGTAATGACACTCGCGGCAAATCAAACTATTATGTGTGCCTACGATACCCTGCAGCTTTCAGCTACGGGTGCAAGTTCACTCAGCTGGAGCGGTCCGGTTGCTTTCAATGGAAATGTTGCCAATCAACAGCTTTTTAATCCGCAAACCGGAAACTATCAAGTGCTCGGAACCACTCAAGATGGATGTCAGGATAGCACCTTGGTTGCAATCACCGTTAATCCAGTTCCGCAAGTTCAAATTTCGCCTGACCAAGGAATTTGCCCAGGATTTTCTGCCACTATTGTAGCTGCAGGCGCGCTGAATTATACTTGGACTGATCCTCAATTAACGGGTACCAACAACGTCGTAACTCCTGTTTCTACAACGACCTATTCAGTGATTGGTTCCAATCAATACAACTGCTTCGATACTGCTCAAACAACCGTAACGGTTTATCCGCAGCCTAGCGCCAATTTTACGGCTAGTCCAATGATTCTGACCAGTGACAACCCAACAGTCTCTTTTACCTCTAACGCGTTAAATGCCGCTATAAGTACCTGGGATTTCGGTGATGGCACTACGCAAGAAAGTTCACAAACGCAGTTTGATTACACATACCCGTTTGTTGAAGATCAGAACTACAACGTAACGCTCCATGTTGAAAGTCCAGAAGGGTGTACCGATGTAAGTCAGGTACAAATTCAAATCAAAGGCGGCATCATTTATTACGTACCGAATACGTTTACGCCAGATGGCGATGGGCTCAATAACGTTTTTACACCGGTATTTACTTCCGGATTCGATCCACAGAATTTTCATATGACCATCTTGAATCGTTGGGGCGAGGTTGTTTTTGAATCTTACGATCCTAAGGGTGGTTGGGATGGTAAAATAGATATTTATGATGCGCCAGAAGGCACCTATATCTATTTTATCGATTTCAAGACCCTCAACACCGATGAAATCATGCGTGTGAGGGGCCATGTCTTGCTCATGCGTTAACAATTGGGGAATTCAATCTTCTCAAAATGAATGCTTATCTTTGAAATGGAAGTTTAATATGCATTTTCTTATGTCAAAGAAAAGTAAACTCAATTACTGCTACTTATTTTTGGTACTATTCGCTATTATATCAAGCTCAAGCTTGAATGCGCAATCGATTGGCGGCATTGTGAATACCTATACTGCTGTTACAAACATCACGCCGAATAGCGTAACGGTAGCTAGTGCAAACGGCTTTGCTGTGGGTGATCGCGTGCTCCTCATTCAAATGAAAGGTGCCACCATCAACCAAAGCAATACGGCTAGTTTTGGTCAAATAGTCAATCTTGGCTCAGCAGGTAATTTTGAATTCACAAACATTGCAAGTATCACAGGCAACAACATCACTTTTGTCAGTAATTTATGCAAGACGTTTGCCGTATCTGGAAAAGTTCAACTCATTCGAGTTCCGGTTTATAATCAGGCTACCATCAACGCCATTGTAACTTCAAGCCCCTGGAATGGAAATACCGGCGGAGTAGTGGCTATTGAGGCAAGCACCAGTCTTACTTTTAACAACATTATTGACGTCAGCGGGAAAGGTTTTGTGGGAGGGGCAGTTACCACTGGTTGGTTCGCTTGTAACGATCCTAACTACGCGAGTTCAGGTGCCTCAGCCGGTAAGAAAGGCGAGGGAGTAGCCGCGGCACCCCTCAATTTAGACGGCAATCGGGCGCCTCTTGCAAATGGCGGCGGCGGCGCAAATTCTGGCAACCCAGGAGCTGGCGGTGGTGCAAACGGAGGCGTTGGCGGACGCGGCGGCAATCAATTTTCGGGTTCATGCCCCGTCAATACCGCATTTGGAATGGGAGGCTATGCGCCTAGCTATACAGGTTACCGCGCTTATCTGGGCGGTGGAGGCGGCGGTGGCTACAAAGACAATGGCCTGAACGCCACAGCCGGTTCGAATGGGGGAGGAATCGTTTTTATCATTACGCCAACGGTTATTGGCAATAACCAACAGATTAATGCCAGTGGCTTAAACGTCATTGGCAACACCGATTCTGAAGGTGCTGGCGCCGGTGGTGCTGGCGGTTGTGTTTACTTACTGACGCAAAATGTCAATTCGAATCTTAATGTAAATGTGAGTGGTGGCAATGGGGGTAATATTTTCAGTACAATGTGGTCTTCTGCATGTCATGGCCCGGGTGGTGGCGGTGGCGGCGGAGCCATTGTTTTCAAGCAGGCTGCAACACCTCCAAACGTAAATCCTATTGTTGCAGGAGGTAATTCGGGAAGTATATTGCATACGGGCCCAGCTTGCGCGGGTACAACTTTCGGCGCCCAGGCCGGTGCAGCTGGAATATTGCTTTACAATTATTTGCCGCCAGCACCCGGAACACCACCAAACTTGGGGCTAGATACGCTTATTTGTGCCGGTAGCACCTTGCAACTCATGCCAGACTCTACCTATGCTTCTTATACCTGGAATACGGGTGCTACCACGCCATCTATTACCATTTCAACACCGGGTACTTATTGGCTTGATGTGCCGAGTGGATGTGGGGTGGCCCGAGATTCGATTGTGGTCGGCGTCATACCCATCAGTGTTAGTTTGGGCCCTGATGTAGCGCACTGCACCGGAGCGGCAAGCATACTTCAAGCGGCAGGCTCCTTTGCAAGCTATCAGTGGTCTACCGGAGCAACGAGTGCCTCCATTACCGTTCAAAATCCTGGGCAATACACGCTGCAAGTTACGAACTCGCAAGGGTGTAGTGCACAAGATAGCATAGTTGTATCATTATTAGCTTCTGATACAAGCGCAAGTACCATGAATTTGTGCGTGGGCTCAACTTTTAATTTTTACGGCCAAGTGCTTTCTGCTGCTGGAACTTATCAAACTACGCTAAGTAATGTGAATGGTTGCGACTCATTAGTCTTTCTTTCTGTAATTATGGAAGCCGATACAACCCTCCTTTCTATGACCATTTGTGCTGATTCAATACTGTCATTTAACGGGCTGAGTATCACTAATCCTGGGGCATATACCGTACATCTAACCAATCAAAATGGCTGCGATTCCATGATTGTTTTGTCGCTCTCTGAGTGGCCTTTGCCCATTGTAAGTGTCTTGGATACATTTGTTTGCGCCGGAACTTGTGTGGAGATCATTCCGTCGGGTGCGCTTAGCTATGTTTGGGATGTCGCTCAAAATCCATCGGGAAGCATAAGCGTTTGCCCTAACCAAACAACGGTTTATACGGTAGTTGGGTCAGACGCCAACGGATGTCGGTCTTTACCTGTGCAAGCTACTGTCCAAATTGACCCAATTCCAAATCCTGATTTTTATATCAATCCAGATCAAGTTGAGATAGATAATCCTACGATCACCATCTACAATACCACGGTTGGTAACCTACAGCACTACTGGTCGATCAACGGTTCGTATTTTGAAAATGCGGCCAGTAGTTTCAACTACGCCTTGCCATTTTCAGAGGGAACCTACTCTGTACAGTTGGTGAGTTCTACAGATTTAGGTTGTACAGATTCACTTACTTTAACGGCAACCGTGATGAACAATATTGCCGTGTATGTGCCCAATGCATTTACGCCAGACCAGAATCAGTATAACACCGTATTTTATCCGGTATTTTCAACTGGTTTTCATCCGATAAACTTCGAATTTTCAGTTTTCAATCGCTGGGGAGAAGAGATTTATTATAGTCAAAACCCAAGTGCTTATTGGGATGGCGCAATGGCCGATGGTACAGATTGCCCCGATGGCACCTACAATTATTTGATCAGCTATAAAGAAAGTGCCGAAGCAGAACCAATTACCATTTTAGGCTTCGTTCATTTAATTAGGTAAAAAAAAATCCTGCCGAGGCAGGATTGAAAGAATAGGCTTTTGCTAATATTCGTCTTCGTTGAAGAGGAAATCTTCTCTAGATGGGTAGTCAGGCCAAATTTCTTCGATGCTTTCGTACATATCGCCTTCGTCTTCTAGGTCCTGTAGGTTTTCTACAACTTCTAATGGTGCGCCTGTGCGAATGGCAAAATCGATGAGTTCTTCTTTGGTGGCAGGCCACGGCGCATCTTCTAGGTATGAGGCAAGTTCCAGTGTCCAGTACATGAGTCTATTATTTAGGTTTATTTTTTGGCAAAAGTAATTTTTATTTCCAAAAAACCAAGTGCCAATCAAAAAAACTCGATAAAATTAATGTCGAGGTGTCCAGGTGTGTTCGTTGACGCCCTTGTCATGACTCAATTTTCGGGCTAAGATAAAAAGGTAGTCGCTGAGGCGATTCAAGTAGGTCAAGACCAGCGCTTCAACGCCTTCTAGTTCATCTAGCGTAACGGTCATTCTTTCGGCTCTTCTGCAAATACAACGCGCTACGTGTGCATGTGCACTATTGGTGTGTCCGCCAGGCAAAATAAAAGCAGTAAGTGCAGGTAGCGTTTCGTCCATGACATCCATCCAGTGTTCGAGTTTTTCGACATCGCTTTCGGTGAGGTCTGGAAGTTGCATCTTGGATTTTTCAGGATCTGCTGCTAAATGGGAGCCAATCGTAAACAGACGGTCTTGGATTTCTTGTAGTTGCGCCACATAGCGCAGGTCGATTTCTAAGGTGCTGATCAGGCCGATATATGAATTGAGTTCATCTACGGTGCCGTATGCTTCTATGCGTAAATCGCCTTTGGAAACGCGCGTGCCGCCAATGAGGCCAGTGCTGCCTTGATCTCCTTTTTTAGTGTAGATTTTCATGGTCTAAATTTAATCAATTGTAGCAAGCAATGCGTCGAGCTCTTGAGTAGTATATCGATTCGAAAGTAGGCTATACATGACCTGCTCAACAACGCTATCTGGGCAAGAAGCACCTGAAGTTAAAACGATTCGGAGCCCGTCTTGGGTAGGTAAAAAGTCGGTAGTCTGTAGCATCTCTTTTTGATGATAGTTGAAATGCTGAATAGATGATCCGTTGATCTCAGAAGCATCTTTGATGTAGTAGGTTTTGAATTTTTGTTCGAGCAGCTCTACTAAATGACTGGTGTTGGAGCTGTTGTAGCCCCCGACCACGATGGCTAAATCTGCATTTTGCTCCAGTAAGCCTAATGTGGCTGATTGGTTGTCATTGGTGGCATAACAAAGGGTGTCGCGGGTGTCTGCCATGTGGTTTTTGATGGCATCTTCTCCGTGCAAGGAGATGTAGCAACTGCGCAAATAATCTGTGATTGCTTGTGTTTCGGTAGCTAACATGGTGGTTTGATTGACCACCCCAATTTTACTTAGATGTTGTGTTGGATCAAAACCATCACTCATTTTACCTTTGAAGAAGTCTTGTAATTCTTGAGTTGTTTTCTGGCCCAAAATGTAGGCGCCAAGAAAATGAGCTTCTTGCATGTCTTTGACGATCAAGGCGGGGCCGTTTGCTACAGCATGTGAGAAAGTAGCGCGCGTCTCTTCGTGGTCGTGTTTGCCATGAATAACAATGGTGTGTTGGGTTTCGCCGAGTTTTTCTGAGCGATTCCAAACCTTTTCTACAAAAGGGCAGGTGGTGTTGTAGGTTTGGATGTCAATCCCTAAGTCTTTTAGTTTTTGCTCGATTTCTAATGTTGTTCCGAAGGCTGGGATGAGCACGACGTCGTTGGGTGTCAGGGTTTCAAAAGCAATGAGTTGTTGGCCGTTGGTATCTTGTAAGAACTGAATGCCATTACTTGTGAGGTCTTCGTTTACCGCTGGGTTGTGGATCATTTGACTCAAGAGAAAAATGCGCTTACCTGGGTTTTCTTGAAGGGCCTTGTAACTGCGCTCAATTGCGTTTTCTACACCGTAGCAAAAGCCAAAATGGCGCGCAATGAGAAAGGTAAAAGAGCCAATTTGAAGCGCAGTTGGGCTAAAATCTTTCTTGCGTGGGTCTTCGAGCTTTCGCTTGGCTTTGATTTTGCTCAGCAAAGGCGATCGATAGAACGTGGGGACTTCAAATTGTTTCATGCTTTTTTAACACTTGTGCGCTTGCTTTGTTTTGGCGGCTATTGGCTAATTCTGCCTGGATATTGCTCTAGTGCGACTCTCAAGCATTCAACGGCAGCTTTGAGGTGAGCTTGATCAAGTACGTAGGCAATGCGCGCTTCTTGAAGACCAGCACCTGGTGTGGCATAAAAACCATTGGCAGGAGCCATCATAACAGTCTGTCCTTCAAAAGCAAATTCCTCTAGCAACCATTGACAAAAATGTTCCGCGTTTTCGACAGGGAATTTAGCTACGCAATAAAAAGCGCCACTTGGTTTTGGACAAAATACGCCTGGTATGCTATTGAGGCCATCAACCATTATATTGCGTCGGGCCACATACTCGGCTACTACCTCGTCAAAATAACTTTGAGGGGTGTCTAAAGCTGCTTCAGCGGCAATCTGATCGACCGTTGGAGGGGAGAGGCGGGCCTGCCCAAATTTGAGCGCTGCTTGCATGAATTCTTTATTTTTAGAGATAAGGGCACCAATACGGGCACCACACATGGAGTAGCGCTTAGAAACAGAATCGATCATTACGACATTTTGCTCAATGCCTCTTAGGTTCATGGTCGAAAACGGTTTAGCGCCATCGTAGCAAAATTCGCGGTAGACTTCATCTGCAAATAAGAAGAGGTCGTGTTTTTGGACGATATCACGGAGCTGCTCTAGCTCTTCTTTGGCATAGAGATAGCCTGTGGGGTTGCCCGGGTTGCAAATAATGATGGCCTTCGTTTTAGAAGTAATTTTGGCCTCAATTTGTGCAACGGGTGGCAGTGCAAAACCGTTTTCTATGTGAGAAGTTACCGGTACAACCTTGAGCCCGGCCATTACTGCAAAGCCGTTATAGTTGGCATAGAAAGGTTCAGGAATAATTACCTCGTCGCCAGGGTTGCAAGCAGTCATGAGTCCAAAAATAAGCGCTTCTGAACCTCCTGTTGTAATGATGATATCTTCTGTAAGTACGGGAATGCCTTGTTTTTGATAGCTCAAAGCCAATTTTTGGCGATAAGATTCAAAGCCTGCAGAGTGGCTATATTCTAATACTTTGTGGTCTAATTGGTGAATCGCGTCTAAAGCGGCATCTGGAGTGGCGATATCTGGTTGCCCGATATTGAGGTGGTAAACGGTTTTTCCCGCTTTTTTGGCGGCTTCTGCATAAGGAACCAATTTGCGAATTGGTGAAGCAGGCATTTCGATGGCTTTTAAAGCTAATGAAGGCATTGATTAAGTTTTAGTCCTCAAAAATAATCAATCTTTTTTTTGTGGATTTTTTTATTTCGATTCAAAAAATCTATATATTCGCTGAACTAACCCCTAATAATCGCCTATAGATCAAATTTACTTTTAACCGCCGAAATTATTTTCAGCACTAAAGTGTAAGTTATGATCTTGTCTCAATTAAGCGATTCTCAGCTCATTAAGTCTTATGTTGCCGGTAACGAAGAAGCATTTGCTCAATTGCTCCAGCGTCACCAAGAAGCGATTTTTAAGTTCGTTTATAACAAAGTCAAAGAAACTGATCTTGCCAATGATCTTTTTCAGGAGACTTTCGTGAAGGTAATCCAAAAGCTCAAATTAGGCGCTTATCAAGAAGAAGGCAAATTCCTTCCTTGGGTTTTGCGCATTGCGCACAACCTTGTTATCGATCACTTTAGAAAACAGACCAAGCATCGCATGATATCCGAAAGACATTCTTGGTCAGAAGATTACAATATTTTTCATCGCATCGCGAGCGAAGACGCCAATTTTGTGCAACTCACCACTGCAGAAGAAATCGCAGAGCAGCTCCATACTTTAATGGCTCATTTGCCAGAAAGTCAGCGAGAAATGATTTATATGCGCTTGTTTGAAGAGCGTTCATTTAAAGAAATTTCGGAGTCTGAAGGGGTGAGCATCAATACTGCGCTTGGTAGAATGCGTTATGCCTTACTGAATTTGCGCAAAATGATCGATGAAAACGCCCTTACGATGGAGCTTTCTTAGTCCAATTCAAATTTGCTGTGTATCTTTGTAGCACACGTTTTGAATTATGTTTGAGAATCTAACCGATAAGTTTGAAAGAGCCTTTAAAGTCCTCAAAGGGCAGGGGCAAATCACCGAAATAAATGTAGCTGAAACACTCAAAGAAGTGCGTCGTGCGCTCCTCGACGCCGATGTCAGTTTCAATACTGCCAAACAGTTTACCAATACAGTCAAAGAAAAAGCGCTAGGTCGCGACGTTTTAAATAGCGTTTCGCCTGGGCAGCTCATGATCAAAATTTGCCACGAAGAACTCATCGAACTCATGGGTGGCAATGAGGTAGAGATCAACATTAAAGGGGCGCCAGCCATTATTCTCATGTCTGGTTTGCAAGGATCTGGTAAAACCACTTTCACGGGTAAACTCGGTTCTTATTTGCAGAGCAAAAAAGGCAAAAAAGTATTGCTCGTTGCCTGCGACGTCTACCGCCCAGCGGCCATCGATCAATTGCACGTTTTAGGAGAGCAACTTTCCATAGAAGTTTATTCCAACAAAGAAGAGAAAAACCCAATCGCCATTGCACAAGCGGCTATCGCACATGCCAAAAGCAATGGTTTCAATGTCGTTTTGGTCGATACCGCAGGTCGTTTGGCGGTCGATACCCAAATGATGGACGAAATAGCGGGGCTCAAGCAAGCCTTGCAGCCTTCAGAAACGCTTTTTGTCGTCGATTCCATGACGGGTCAAGACGCCGTCAATACCGCGAAGGCCTTTAATGAACGCATAGATTTTGATGGTGTTGTACTCACTAAACTAGATGGCGATACCCGCGGTGGTGCAGCGCTTTCTATTAAAGCGGTAGTCAACAAACCCATCAAATTTGTCGGTACCGGCGAAAAAATGGATGCCCTCGACATCTTCTATCCGAAGCGAATGGCAGACCGCATCCTCGGCATGGGCGACGTCGTTTCATTAGTAGAGCGCGCCCAAGAACAATTCAACGAAGAAGAAGCGCGTCGTTTGCAAAAGAAAATCATGAAAGATCAATTCGATCTCAATGATTTCTTGGCACAACTCCAGCAAATTAAAAAAATGGGTAATGTCAAAGACCTAATGGGCATGATTCCCGGAATGGGTAAGGCCATGAAAGATGTCGATATCCCAGACGATGCTTTTAAAGGCATCGAAGCGATTATCTTGTCCATGACGCCAAAAGAGCGCGCCAATCCAGGGCTGCTCAACCCATCTCGCAAAAATCGCATTGCGCAAGGTAGCGGCACCAATATTCAAGAAATCAACAAACTGCTCAAGCAATTCGAAGACATGCGCAAAATGATGAAACTCATGAGCAACCCACGCAACATGATGGGCATGATGAGCAAACTCAAAGGCATGGGCGGTATGCCGGGCATGTAATATGGAAAACCAAAACCCTTCGGATTGGTATGCAGCCAAACCCGTGCTTGAAAAAGTAAAAGTCCGCAGCAATTGGGGCCTGACGCTATTTTCAGTTTTAGTTTTTGCGCTGAGCTTTCTCTACATTTTTTCCGATGAACTCGACTTCGTTTTCTATCTCGTTTTAGTGCTTTTTTTACATGAAATGGGGCATTACCTCCTTATGAAGCAATTCAAATACGAAGATTTGCGCATGCTCTTTATTCCGCTAATGGGCGCATTTGTTCAAGGAAGCAAAAAACACTATTCTCAAAAGGAGAGTTTTTTAGTCATTGCAGCAGGTCCTTTCCCGGGTGTTATATTTGGTCTTGTCGTTTTGTTCTTGGCCCAACGCTACCAACAGGTTTGGTTGTTAGAGCTCAGTTTTTTGTTCTTGTTTTTGAACGTCATCAATCTTTTGCCCATTGACCCACTAGATGGAGGGCAGCTTTTTAAATTGTTCGTGCGTCAAAAACGCGATCTTTTTTTATTGGTTTTCGCGTTGTTGTCATCGTTACTCATGATCAGTGTGGGCTATCTCATCGATAGCTGGATTCTACTGGCCTTTGGTTTACTCATGTCTTTTAAGGTGCGCAGTTTTCAGCGCAATTATCACCTGCGTCAAGAATTAGATCGCAAAGCAATCAATTACGAACTCAATTACGAAGATCTTTCCGATCAAGCATACCACGAGCTCAAACATGTTGTACTGGATCAAAATCCGAAGTTGCGTCAGCTAGAGAACATACACGGTGAGGCCGCTCAAGAAGTCATTGCAAACCATGTTAACGCAGTGCTTTCGGTGCCCATTGAGCGCGATGCTAGTTGGCGTTTTAAACTCGCTCTCGTTATTTTGTGGTTACTTTTAGTGCTTTTGCCCGTCTTTTTACTAGTTGGTCCATTTTTTGATTTTACTTGGTACTTTGAAACACTTTAAGCACTTATTTTTCCTCGGATTTTTTGCATATAACTGCAGTGTCACTTGGGCACAGTGCGATCAAGTATTAGTGAGTGGTAAAATTGTTGATACGCTGCGCTTGCAAAACTTTTATAACCTTATGGTCGTTAACAAAACAACGGGTAGAGGAGTGTTTGGGCAGCCCAATGGGCATTTTTCAGTTTATGCCAATACTGGCGATGTGATTGCGCTTTCAACCAAAGGTTATCCTGTTTATCAATTTGTGGTCAAGCCCGACGACAACTGTCAGTCAAAGGTGCTGGCTTATGTCGAACGACTTCCTCAAGAGGTGCCAGATGTAGTGGTGCGTCCGCTCAAAACCCTAGAGCAAATCAAAGAAGAACGCGAAAATTTAGCACTCCGCGAAACAAGGGTTGTTACGGGGGTTAATGTGCTCCAAAGCCCAATTACAGCCTTATATCAGGCTTTTTCGAAAAAAGAGCAAAATAAGCGCTGGATTGCCGAACAAGAATTCAAAGATGACCAACGCCGCATTGTGCAAGAATTACTAAGGTTGTATGTGGCATTTGACATCATTGAGTTATCGGAGGCAGAATTCGATGCGTTCATTACTTTCTTAAACATCGATGAGCAGTTTATCAAGACGGCAACCGAAATGGAACTCATCCTTTTTATCAAGGATAAATACGATCATTTTCAAAGACTATAAGTCAGGATTCCAATTCCTCCTCGTCTACGTGCAAAATATGCAGTAAACGATGGATCAAAGGCGAAAAGAAAACAGCCGTACAGGTCAAAAATGCAACGCCACTATACAGCGCATAAAACGACGAAAAAAGCTTTGCAGCATCGGTCTCTATCGGGATGACTGGCCCCATGCCGGTTAGAATCATGCTGGCCATATGAAAGCAATCTACATAGGCTGCACCCGTAAAATAGCGGTAGCCGAAGGTGCCAATTCCTAAAGAAAACGCAATTAAAACGAAAGAAAACAACGCGTAGCGTAAAACCCTAGAAAGAAAGGTTTTCCAATTGGCTAGTTGTTCCTTTTTACGTTCAAATCGACTCACGAAATTGCTTTTATTTCTGCCATGATGCGCAGGGCCAAATCATTGGCGGCTTTTTCATCTTTTGACTCTGCGTAAATGCGAATAATGGGCTCTGTATTGCTCTTGCGCAAATGCACCCATTCTTTGTCGATGTAAATTTTAACGCCATCGGTAGTATCTACCTCATTACCTTCATACTTCTTGGCCATCTGAACTAAGATGTCATCGACGTTGGTCGTAGGGGAAAGGTCGATTTTATTCTTAGAGATGACGTAATTCGGGTAACTTGCTCTGAGTGCGGTTAGGCTGCATTTTTGGTGCGCCAAATGACTTAAAAATAAAGCGATACCTACTAGTGAGTCGCGGCCATAATGCAGTTCGGGGTAAATGATGCCGCCATTTCCTTCGCCGCCAATTACGGCGCCAATTTCTTTCATCTTGACTACCACATTTACTTCGCCCACCGCAGCTGCTTCATAACGGAGCCCTCGCGCTTCTGTGATGTCGCGGAGTGCGCGGGTAGAGGAGAGGTTAGAAACCGTTGGGCCTGGTGTGTAGGTCAGGACGTAATCTGCAACCGCTACTAGTGTATATTCTTCACCGAACATGCTGCCATCTTCGCAAACCAATGCCAAACGATCAACATCAGGGTCTACGGTAATGCCGAGATGGGCCTTTTCCTTGACAACAAGGGCCGATAATTCGGTGAGGTGTTCGGGTAAGGGTTCAGGATTGTGAGGGAAGTGCCCCGTTGGTTCACAATAGAGTTCGGTAACCTCATTAACGCCAAGTGCGCGCAACAGCGCCGGTACAAAAGTACCGCCTGTAGAGTTCACTGCGTCTACGACAACTTTGAAATTGGCTGCTGCTATTGCAGCTTTGTCGACTAAAGGTAGTTCTAGAATAGCTTGAATATGTTTGTCGAGATAGGTGTTGTTGGGGGTAATAGTGCCGAGGTTGTCTACTTCTGCAAATGAGAATGCTTCGTCCGCGGCAATTTGCATTAAGGCTTCACCTTCTGCTCCCGAAATGAATTCGCCTTTTTCGTTGAGGAGTTTGAGTGCATTCCATTGTTTTGGATTGTGACTCGCCGTAAGAATGATGCCGCCATGTGCTGCTTCTAAAGGCACTGCTACCTCAACTGTTGGTGTGGTAGACAAACCGAGGTCAATGATGTCGATACCAAGGCCAACGAGCGTTTGTTGAACGAGCCCTGCAATCATTGGGCCCGAGATGCGTGCATCTCGGCCTATAACGACTTTAAGGCGCTTGCCTGGATGTTGTTGTTGGAGCCAAGTTCCGTAGGCAGCCGCAAATTTAACGGCGTCTATAGGCGTAAGGCCTTGATCAACGGCGCCACCAATGGTGCCGCGAATGCCTGAAATAGACTTAATGAGTGTCATGATAATTTGTTTTGAAGCATTTGCAAAACGGCTACCATTGCTTCTGTTCCTTTGTTGCCGTGTATGCCACCCGCACGGTCTAGGGATTGTTGTTCGGTGTTGTCTGTGAGCAAGCAGAATCCGACAGGTTTGTCGTATTTGAGCATGACATCCATGAGGCCGTGTGTAGCGCCACCGCAAACAAAGTCGAAGTGGCGGGTTTCACCTTGAATAACAACGCCAATTGCAAGAACGCCATCGATGTCGTGTTTTTGACAAAGTTGTTGTGTGCCCAAAGGCAATTCAAAGGCGCCTGGCACCTCGAGAATGGTCCTGTGTGCTGAGTTGTGCCCGATCGCATCTAAAGCGCTCTGAGCGCCTTCTAGTAAGCGACTGGTGATGTGCCCGTTCCAAGCAGAAACAACAATGCCGATTCGAAAATCGGCACAGTTACTTAATGTTGTTGGATCAAAGGCAGAGAGGTTTTTACCTGCTGTAGCCATGAGAAATGTTATTTAGTTGCGCATCGAGCGATGTAGCGGTCGATGGTTTTTGTACTTGCGTAGTTCGGGTAATCGTCTTTGATGCGTTGGTAGTGCGCAGCAGCATCTGTTTTCTTATTGAGTTTTTTCTCGCAAACAAGACCAGCCTTGAATAAATACATTGGCGTCGTGAATTCGTTGTCTTCGCGATCGGCAGCCTCTAAATACAAGTTGAGTGCATCGTTGTATTTCTTCATTTGGCTGTAGCAGTCTCCTTGAAGGCCAATGCTCATGGTAGAAACATAGGTGTCTTCGAGATTTACGCCTTCGAGCATTTTGAGAGCAGCCGTGAATTTGCCTTTTTCCATGTATTGGGTTGCGAGCAAATATTGCGCGATTTCGCCGCCTGTTTTGCCATCGTTGTTTTTGACAAAAGGTTCGAGTAAGCGAATGGCTTGATCGGTAGAATCTTTGGTAACGTAGTTGAGGGCAACCCACCAGCCGTCGTTAGACTTTTCGTTGGCAGGGCCCCAAATAAACTGGCGATAAGAAAAATAAAGCACTACTACACCAATGATACCTGCTACGATATACGTACCAAATTTGAATTTTTTGTTGGTGTTGAATCTGTTTTTGAGTTCTTCGAAGCTAAATTGCTCTGTCATATTCCGTTTTTTTGAAACGCAAATATAAATCATTTTAGCAAATGAATTGCGTATTTTTGCGCTATGTTTAAACGTCGTTTCTTTCCTTTTTTCCTTACTGCCTTCTTTTCTTTTGTTTTTTCTTTAGAAATGAATGCTCAAAACACGGTAAGTATCACCGGTAAAGTTTTGACAATTGAACAAAGTAAGCCCCTTGAGTATGTCGCTGTCAAGCTCTATTCGCTGCCAGATTCCGCGTTTATTAAAGGCGCATTTACCAACCGCGACGGCAAATTTGAAGTCCTGACTTCTCCAGGTAAATTCTACCTAAAGCTCTCAGAGGCACTCTACGAAGATGAATTTTCTGAACCATTCGAAATCAAAGCTACGCAAACCAATTTGCACCTAGGTACTTTGCGCATGCAACTGACCAAAACACAAAATGTCCAAGATGTCGTCGTGAAAGGGCAAAAAGAAGTCATGGAAACAGGCATCGACAAAAAAGTCTACAATGTTGCCGAAGACTTAAATGTCAATGGTGGAACGGCCAATGACATCCTCAACCGCTTGCCGTCCGTTGAAGTGGATCAAGATGGTGGGGTGTTGTTGCGCGGTCAGGGTAGCGTTACAATTCTGATCGATGGTCGCCCGAGTTCTATGAGTGGGGGCAACGGCAAAACTTTACTAGATGCCCTGCCTGCTAACTCCATTGAACGCGTTGAAATTGTTACGAATCCGTCGGCCAAATACGATCCCGATGGCACCTCAGGAATTATTAATATCGTTCTCAAAAAGAATAAGTTACTCGGCTTTAATGGCCAAGTCTCGACCAACTTAGCAAGTGGCGACCTCAGTGGTGGCAATGTGGGCGAGGGAAGCATGTCTTTGAGTTATCGCAACGGAAACATCAATGTTTTTGGAACTTACAATGCGCGCTACCTCGAAGGCTACCGAAATAACTACAACGATATCCGTCAGGAGTTGAGCACAGGCATATTTCGCTTGGATCAAAACCGCACCGGTACAGATCTCGACGCCGGCCAAACTTTTAGAGTGGGTGCCGATGTCAATTTGAACCCGCGTAACACCATAGGTTTTGTAGCAACGGGTTCGCTCACGCGCCGAGACCGCACGGGCGATCTCTGGAATACGCAACTCAACGATGCTGGGCAAATTACCAATTTATGGAAGCGCAGCTCTTATGACCCCACAGATCGTCAAAATCTCGATCTCAATATCAATTATAAACACGATTTCAAACAAGAGCGAGGAAACCTCATCCTGGATGTCAATCAGTCGTTAGGTACTGAAAATATTGAAGGCTTTTACATCAATACTTATTACAACCCCGACGGCACCTTAGCAAATTTAGCTCCACTAGATCAGCGCTTGGTGAATACCGACAAAAATAACATCACCACTGCGCAGGCAGATCTTACTTATTTATTTCCGAAGTTGGGTTTGCGCACAGAGGCAGGGCTCAAAGCCATTTTGCGCGATCAGCTCGTAGACACCTATTCGCAAACACTTGATACTGCAACCAACGTATATCAAGAAGATACGCTTGCTAATTTTTTGTATGGTTATAAAGAACAAATCTATAGTATCTACGGTGTGGTCGGTAAGCAAATCAAACGTTTTAAGTTGCAAGCTGGTTTGCGCGCAGAACAGGCTTATCAAATTCCCAATTTGATCTCTGATAGCATACGTATTGTCAATAATTATTTCAATTTCTTTCCTTCTGCTCATGTGCGTTATGAGCTCAAGCCAAAATCAGAATTGAGCTTGAGTTATTCCCGACGCATCAAAAGAGCAGCAGCGAACGAACTCAATCCGTTCACTAATTATTCAGACCCCTTTAATTTACAGCGCGGTAATCCAAATCTAAGCCCCGAGTATATCCATTCTTTTGATTTAGCATATTCCTTAGAAAAAAAGAAATTCACACTCTCGAGTGCCTTGTTTTACAGACAATCAAACGGTGTTATTTCTCGATTCAAAGAATTCTATCCGGATAACACAAGTGCGGTTACGTACTTGAATATAGCCCAAACCAATGCCCTTGGATCAGAGCTTGTTCTGATGTTTAAGCCCTCTGCGGCGCTGCGCAGTACGGTTTCTTATAATGGCAATTACACTTGGTATTTTACCAATCAGGCCGCAATTCCTAATCGCCAGGGCTTCAATCACAACGTCAAATGGAACACCTCTTATGAGTTTTGGAAGAAAACAGCAACATTACAGCTCAGTGTCAATTATAATGGTCCGCGCGTCACTGTGCAAGGAACTGCGCAGAGAAGGGGTCCAATAGATCTAGCCTTTGAGAAAAAACTCGCTAACGGCAACTGGACAATCGGAACTCGCGTAACCGATATTTTCAATCGCCAAGGATTCTATTTTATTGTAGACAGGCCAGGTGTGTATCAGAATAGCGAATTCAAATGGCTGACGCGCCGCGTTTATATCTCGGCTAGTTACAAATTTGGGAAGTTAGAAATTTCCAATAAAGGCAAGCAAGGTGTGAGCGACGGTGGTGGCGAACTTTAGGTGCGCTTCATTTTCACCCAAACTGCCTTATTCCAAGAAATATATTTTTTTAGGGGTAGCGGTGTGCTTTCTTCACGCAAGTCTTTGGGCTCAAGAATGCCGGCGATGTCGAGCTCATTTAAGATAGAAAGTAGTTGTTGGGGGTCAAATTGCTGAGATAATAGAACGTCATGAGCGGGTAAATCTGCGCCGGACCAATAGGCGAAAAATCCTTCTTGCTTCACTTGCCATAAGTTCAATAACTCAATAAGTAGCGCTGGTGAATGACCGTTGTATACCTGTAAAGCAACCTGACTCCTCAATTGTTGTTGCCAATTGAATTGCGCCAACATGGGAAGTGCACTTGTGTTGTTGCTAGGCTTGCTGTCTAAGAGAGTAGGTAGTTGAGTTATCGGGAAAGCATGTTCAAGTATAACACTAGCATTAGATAAGCGCGTTAATTCTTTGAGCCATTTAGGGTACAAAAGCACTTGGTCGAGTTGTCGATAGATTTTTTGTTTGAGCTCAAAAAACACCAGTTCTAATTGCTCTTCTATAGGTTCTTCTGAGTTGAGTTTGTATATGGAGAGGGCTTCCTCCGGACTCATTTTTGCAGGTTTTTACGCATGCGTAAATTGAGCATTTCAACTATTAGTGCATAAACAAAAGCAAAATAAATGTATCCTTTTTGGAGGTGCTCCCCGAAACCTTCTGCAATCAGCATGACGCCGATCGCTACTAGAAAAGATAGCGCTATCATTTTGATTGTTGGGCGTTCATTGATGAACTTACTGATAGGGCCTGAGAAAAGCATCATGACAACCATAGAGATCAATACGGAAAGAATGATGATGATAAAAGGATTGCCGTGCGTTTCATGAGAGATATCGTTGGTCATGCCAATAGCAGAAATGACGGAGTCAAAACTGAAGATGAAATCGATGAGTACAATTTGTAGAACTGCAGCAGAAAAAGTACTGTATGTTTTAGAATTTTGGTCGTGCTCTTCTCCTTTTACGCTCGCATGCATCTCGCCAACCGATTTGTAAATAAGGAACAAGCCACCAATGAGGAGCACTAGGCTGTGCGCAGTAAAGGAATAACCTGCTACACTAAATAATGGCTCTCGATCTAAAGTCATGATCCAAGAAACCAAGCTGAGCATGACAATGCGAATGATCAAGGCCAAGCTCAAACCAATTAAACGTGCACTGCGCTGCTTGTTTTTAGGGAGGTTGTCTGTAATAATAGAAATAAAGATGATGTTGTCGATACCTAAAACGATTTCTAGCAGCGTAAGGATCAGTAAGTAGGTGAGTCCAACGGAAGTGCCTAGAATCGCAAAATAATCGGTAATGGAGGTCATGTTCATTTTTTTACGAAATTAAAAAAGTCTTTCAATACTTGAGCATTGAGATGTTGCTCGGTGGTAATTTCTAATATTTGAGGACCGTCTTTTGTTTCTAAAAAAGCAGAGACAACGGTTTCTAATTTTGATTTTTCGGAGAGATATTGCACCTCAAACCCGTATCCTTCGGCAATTTTGCCAGGTGCATGTGGGTGTGTGGCCTCGAAGTATTTTTCTCGGAGCGGTGAATTGGCTGGTCCAGGAATGATCTGAAAAATACCGCCGCCGTGATTTTGAATAATGATGATTTTAAGGTTTTTCGGAAATGGAGAGGTCCAGAGGGCGTTGCTGTCGTAGATAAAGGAGGTGTCGCCGCAAATCAAGAGATGCTTTTTTTCTGGACTAGCAATTGCTGCGCCAACCGCAGTAGAAACAGAGCCGTCAATACCGCTCGTGCCGCGGTTACTGTAGTACACGACATCTTTAAGTGGGTCAAAAAGCTGCGCATACCGAACCACTGAGCTGTTGGCAAGATGCAGTTGCAAGGGCCCATTTAAAACTTCTTGAAGACAATTGAAAATATCGAAGTCGTGAAGGTATGCCTCGTCGGTTTGAAACACAGCGAGCTGATCTTTGGCTCGGTAGTCTAGTGCCTTCCATTTGCCGCTGAAATTGATGTTTTGAAGTTGCAGGTTGTGGCTGAGCAACGTTTCTACAAAATACGAGGGCTCGAGAGGTAAATGAGCGCTGAGTGTTCCGTAGGTGTTCATTTGTGGAAAGTCGTGACTGATGCGCCAGTGGACCTCTAACTTAATTTGTCTTAAAAAGGCCTTGATCCGTTTAGAAACAATTGCGCCACCAAAGCTGATGAGCACTTCTGGTTGGTAATTGGAGTCTGTGGATTCAAAGCCATTGAGGCTGCGATCAATGCAATGATTGAACAGCTCATTTTGTAAGTTCGAGGTGTTTTCTACCAAGACCACAACATTGCTTTTGGCAGCTAATTGTGCCAGCCAAATTTCAAGGCTAGGGTTGGGCTCCATTTGCCCAACAAGCACCATGATTTTTTTACCATTGAGCAGCGAAAAATCAGGTAAAATTTGAGGTGCTTTGGCTTCTTGTATGGCCTGAAAATCGAATTCTCGTATTGGAGCGAGGCCATAGAGCGGTTCGTTGAGGCCAATATTGAGATGAACTGGGCCTTTCCAGGGGTGAGACAAACGCGCCAAGAACGATGAGATTTGCATGGAGTTGGCTTCGTTGTAAGTGAAGAGGTCTTCGTCAAAAGCCAAATAGGCATGGCAGTGGTTCTTGAAAACTTCTGCTTGCACAATGGTTTGTCCGTCGCCTTGATTGATCCATTTAGAGGGCCTATCTGCGGTGAGTGCAAGTAAAGGAATGTTTCGGTAATAGGCTTCTGCAATGGCAGGGTAGTAGTTGAGGCACGCAGAACCCGAGGTGCAGCAAATAGCTACAGGAGTTTGGCTTTGCTCTGCCCAGCCCAGCGCAATAAAAGCAGCAGCGCGTTCGTCGTGGACAACCAGTGTTTGAATATGAGGGTGTGCGTCGAATGCAATGGCGAAGGGCGCGTTTCTCGAACCCGGCGACAAAACAACTTTTTGAATCCCGTGGTGAGCGAGTGCTTCCACCACAAATTGGACCAGTTCTTTGTCTGAGCTTTGCATGGCGCAAATTTACGTCAAATCAGAGCAGCCGTAACAAAGTTTGGCTTTTATTTTCGGTTTCCTCCCATTCGAGTTCGGGTATGGAATCTGGCGTAAAGCCACCACCTACATAACTGTAAAGCATTTGATTGCAAACTTCCGCACAGCGCAAGTTGACATAGAGTTTTTCTGTCCCGGGCATGCTTCTGCCAATTACACCTGTGTAGAGCCTGCGCTCATGACCTTCAATAACTTGAAGGTATTGTTGCGCTACTTTTTTGGGTAAGCCCGCAACGGCAGGAGTCGGGTGAAGGTGTTTGAGCAAAAGCGGCAAAACACTTTGTGGCATTTGCCATTTGAGTTCTTGCAATAGATGTGTCACTGGCCCTGGACTGTAGGTGAGGAGTTCAGAAACTTGCACATTGGCACCCGGAATTTGCCTGAGTTGCCCTTCAATAAATTCTGTGACCATGGCGTGCTCGTTGTATTCTTTTGCTGTGAAGTCTCGCTCTTCGAAGGCAGCTTTGGTGCCGGCAAGAGCCATGGTGCGCCAGTGCTTTGGCGTGCGCTCCATTAAAATTTCTGGACTTGCGCCGATCCAGGTGCCTAAGCAGGTATCGTGAAAGTAATAGACCAAAGCATTTGGGTACTGCTGTAATAGTTGCTCAAAAAGTATTTTTGGGTCGGGGAGTATTTTGGAGCTCTTCTTTACCCTAGAAAGCACAATTTTTTGAGCCAAACCACGCTCTATATCTTTGACGACTTGAGCGGCTTGTAAAAGGTAGTCGGCTTTTTGGATGCAAAAAGGAGCGCTATTTTGTACGTTTTGAGCTTGGGCTGATACTGACCAGAAATACTTCTTTTCTTGATTAAAGTTGGTAACTATAAAATCATGGCCTTCAATATTTTCTGTTTCAATAAAATCACCTTCTAGGCTACGTAATTCTTCTCCTGGAAAGCGATAATACAGCATCTTAATCTTCTTTTGGTAAAACCATGACGGTGTGCTTGCCATGGCAAATCAGGCGTTCGCTTTGCGCTTCTCGAACTTCGATGTTCCAGAGGTGTGTTTTGCGCCCTGCATGGATGAGCTTGGCAGTGGCAACAACCATTCCTTCGCGCACCGCACCAACATGGTTGGCAGAGATGTCTAGGCCAACTGAATAATGCGTCAACGGATCAATGAGTAAAACAGAACCCAAAGACCCAACGGTTTCCATCAGAGCAGCACTTGCGCCACCGTGCAAGAGCCCCATGGGTTGCTTGGTGCGCTCATTGACCGGCATGCTCGCTTTTACATAATCATCGCCTACCTCGAGGTAGATGATGTCTAATGCTTCCATGAGGGTGCCCGGATTTAGGGCATTGAGTTGATCAAGAGGTACCTGCTTTAATTTCATGCTGCAAATATAGCCAAGACCTTTGCAACGGGGTGCAGAAATTGTAATTTTGATCTATGAAAATGACAAAATCTATCGATGTATTTCTGACCGACGGCTGCGGACGCTGCTCCAAATTTGCAACAGATGCTTGCACGGTAAGAATATATACCGCTGAAATTGAAGCGTTAAGAGGTATCGCTCTTTCTGTTTTTGAAGAAGAAACCATGAAGTGGGGCGCGCCTTGTTATAGCTACAAAGGCAAAAATGTTGTGGCGCTGTTCAGCTTTAAAGACAACTGCGGTTTCTCGTTCTTTAAAGGCCCTTTGCTTTCAGATAGCCATCAAATGTTGGTTAAGCCTTCAGAAACGGCACAAACCTTTCGCTTGTTGCGCTTTACTAACCTCGCTCAAATCATTGAAAAGCAAGACGAAATCCGTTCCTATTTATTCGAAGCGCTAGAAGTCGAAAAAGCAGGGTTGAAGCTCAAGCCAACTCCTGCAACTGAATTTCCTGTTCCCGAAGAGTTGCAAGCCGAGTTCAAAGCTTCGCCAGAATTTGAGGCCGCATTCCGCGCGCTTACACCTGGGCGCCAGAAAAACTACCTGCGCCACTTCAACGACGCCAAGCAAAGTGCCACCCGCACTGCCCGCATCGAAAAATACAAACCCTTCATTTTCAAAGGCATCGGCCAAGACGAAGCCTGGAAGTTCAATTAATTTCAAAAAATCTTCACCAAATCTTCAAAAACCCCTTGCCAAAACCCGAAGTTTTACTACTTTTGCCCCGGAGAGTTGGCAGAGTGGTCGATTGCGGCAGTCTTGAAAACTGTTGAACCGAGAGGTTCCGGGGGTTCGAATCCCTCACTCTCCGCTCAAGAAAAAAAAAGCCCCGATATTCGGGGCTTTTTTTGTTAGGAGAAATTGGGATGAGAACCCCAGGGTTCGACCCGACAACCGAAGGGAGGAGAGCACGCGTAGCGTAAT